>Ga0075929_124_pt1 | contig 5316 bp, 9 predicted proteins | sample RifGroA2_FD_67909 | JGI IMG/M metagenome (GOLD analysis project Ga0075929, IMG submission 67909) | Parcubacteria (Nomurabacteria) bacterium GW2011_GWA2_40_97 | reverse complement strand
GCGCCAGCGGGAAGTCTTCATCGCCAAGGCGCAGGAATTCAAGGATCTGCCTGGCGCCAACCCTGACGACCTGGGCCCGATCCTGCGGAAAGCCTACGGGGTCTGGACCCCGGAGGAGCAGCAGAAGGTGGAAGCCATGCTCCGAGGGGCGGTGAAGATCGCCCAGGACTCGGCGCTGTTCCAGGAGATCGGGGCCGCGCGGCCGGCCGTGGGGTCCGCCTTGGACAAGCTCAACGCCAAGGCCAATGAGCTGGTGCAGAAGGATGGCAAGATGACCTTCGCCCAGGCCTTCGCCAAGGTCTGCGATACCGATGAGGGGAAGGCCTTCTATCACCAGCATGAACAGGAAGAGGCGTCGAAGGCCGGCGCCCGGAGGGTGCGGTAATGGCCTATCAGGACCCACAGTCCGCCATCGGCTTCGTCCAGGCAAGCACGAGTTTCGCCTCGACGGACCAGTACTGCCTGGTCAAGTTCTCCACGACCACGAACGCCGCACCCGGCGATATCCGAATCAGCGATACCCAGGGCGAGTTCTGCAACGGTGTCCTGGACGATCTCGGAGCGGAAACCTCGGGGTCGGCCTGCCGGGTCGTGATTGGGGGCCTGACCAAGTTCCGGGTCAGTACCACCCATGCCGCCATCGCGGTCAACACGATCCTCTATTCTGGCGGAGCGGGTACGGTGCATACGGCGACCTCCTCGGGCTACTACCCGGTGGGGTACGCCTTGGAAGCGGTCGCGGCAGACACGACCGCAATCATCGCTGGTGTCTTCATTCAATCACTTAACCAGCGCACCACCTGACGCGGACCATGGAAACGGAGTAACGGACTATGCCACAGCCCTATATCAGTTCGGTCCACGTCAACCAGCCGCTGACCAACTTTTCGTTGGCCGTCTGGCAATCCCAGGGGTACGCCTGGAACTCGACGCGGCCAGTGCGCCTCACGCACCGCTCTGACGTCTACCGGACCTACGATCAAGACTTCTGGTTCGGCACCGAGGCCCAGCGTCGGGCGCCGGGGACCGAATCGGTTGGGTCCGGGTACGCGGTGACGACTGCCACAGTGACCACGGATCGCTGGGCCATCCACCACGACATCGATGACTGGAACGCTTCAACCACTCCAGCCACGCTGTGGGATGTGGCGACATCCGACCCGATTTCGGACATGGAAGCCCGGGCGTTGGTGATGCAGGAGAACACGGGGCGGCGCCCCAACGCCCTCTACCTGGGCGCGCAGACCTATTCCGATGGACTGAAGAACCACCCAGACCTGTTGGACCGGATCAAGTACACCCAGCGCGGGATCGTCACTACGGATCTGATCGCGGCAGCCCTGGATCTGGATCGCGTGGTCGTCTGCGGAGCCACCCGCAACACAGCGTTGGAAGGCGTCGCCCGCTCCATGGACTTCATTGCGGGGCAGACTAACGCCCTACTGGCCTACGTCTCGCCGACCCAGGGGCTCATGACCCCCACCGCGTTCCAGACCTTCGTCTGGCCCGAGGCGGGGGCGGGGAACGAATTCGGGGTGGCGACCAAGAAGTACCGGCTGCCGGAGAGCGTCGAATCGGAGCGCGTGGAGACCGAGATCTGGGTGCAGTTCGTGCTGACCTCGACACTCTTGGGTGAAGCCTTCATCAGCGCGGTGTCCTGATGCCTGAACATCGGGAGGCGCTGCTGGTCATGCGCCAGTTCAAGTTTCCGGTGGCGAGCGCGGATGGGACGCGCCAGGAGATGCGGGAGTTTCATGCTGCCGAGTTCCTGCCCCGGGCGGATTGGGATCGGGCACCGGCCCGATCCCGGCGCTCGATGATCAACACGGGCTTCGTGCGTGACCCCTTGAGTGTGCAGATCAACACCCAGACCGGAAGTCCTGAGCCGATGCCGACGCCCGGGCGGGCGAAGGTGGTCTTGCGGGCGCCGCGCACGCTTCAGCAGGTAGACCGCAAGACGGGAGAGATCGTCACCATTCAGGACCCGGGTGGCATTGATCGGAAGCTCCAGAGCCGAACCACGGGGGATGGCGGGACACGCATCAACACCACGGCTACGGAAACCACGGGCCAGCCAGTCAAGCGCAAGCGAGGCCGGCCCCGCAAGATGAAGGAGTAAACGATGCCATCTCGTCAATGGTTCCCCCGGGCGGTGACGGCTCGTGGGCCAACGCTGCTGGATGGTCCCGGCGCCATCGCCACATCGAGCGGACTCACGGTCACCGGGACGCTCAATCTGAGTTCTGGCATTGATTGGCCGCTGACGACCGGGCCCAGCACCGGGACGGATCTGGTTCTCGGGTCGCGCCAAATCCTGATCACGACCAGCGATGGCGGCTACTACCGCCTCGATCCGCCTGCTACGGTGGGCATGGAGATTGATTTCCTCAGTGGGGGAACGACCGCCTCGACCCATTACGTCATTCCGGATACGACGAGCGTCCTATTCTACACGTCTTCGGGCAGTTCGGGGGGCCGGGTGGCCGCGATCAATGGTCAGGCGGCGATCACGTTCCTGGCGCTGACCACCGCCCAATGGATCATCAGCCGACGTCATGGCGGGAACATCGTCACGTCCAGCTCGACCTAATCGATGCCCCGTCGCCAGGTTGCCAACTACGATTTCGGCACCATCGCCAGTCTCAGCACCGCGAGCACCGATGGGGCCTGGACCTTTCTCGGTGCCCCGTTTACCCGGTTCAGCGTGACCGGCGTGTTCTCTTCGGGTACCACCGGGACGATCCAGTTGCACGGTGCGAGTTCGTCGGGTTCGACTGCCGCGCTGATTGTGCTGCTCGCGACGATTGATAATACGACCCAGATCGGCTACAACACCACGGCTATCCCCGTGAGCTGGGTGCGTGCCCGGACGACCACGATGTCCACTGGCGGCAACCCGTCGAGCGTCACGGTGGGTCTGCTGGCATCCGCATGGTGATCGATGACGTGGACCTACAGCTCCACCGATCTCTCCACCGATCTCGCCAAGGTCCGTTCCCTCACCGGGGATACGGATACCAACGACCAGCAACTCACTGACGAAGAGATCGATTTCTCGCCAAGGGCTATCGGGAACAGGCAGCCTCGTTGCGGGCCCAGGCGGCCGTCTACAGCGGCATCACGCCCTACGTCGGCGGGATCTCGGAGAGCGACAAGGACGCCATCGAGGATGATAGCGATCGGGTCCGGCCGCTCTTCGTGAAGGGCTGGGATGATATCCCCGGGACCGGCATCGGCCGGGGATCGACGGATGACTGATGCCCTGGGAATACGAATGGGCGCTCGACTTCTTCCGGGATACGGTGACGCTCCAGACCTTCTCGACGGTCGGCGCCTATGGCAACCAGGCCTATGCGAGCAGCAGCGGTGCCACGGTCTACCGCGCCTACCTGGAACGGGGGGAGCATAAGGTGATGGCCGCCGATGGCACGGAAGCGGTGGCAACCTTGGCGATTTTCTTGGGCCAGACGACTAGCGGTGGCAGCGTGCCGAGCCCCAGCGTCAAGGATCGGTTTATCCTGTCGGACAGTTCCAGTTCGACCAATCTCCCGCGGCCCTTGAGCATCGAACGCTGGATCGATCCCGAATCGACCCAGAACTACCTAGCGGTGGTGCACTGTGCCTAGATCGGTGACGGCTGTCCTGTCCACGGTGGAGGTCTCCGGTACCAAGGAGATCCAGAGAGCGCTCCGCGCCTTGGGGCTTGAGGCGCCGAAGGCGGTTGCTACGGCGCTCTATCAGGAAGCCGAGGCGACGATGACGGATGCCAAGGTCTTGACGCCGGTGGATACGGGGAATCTCCGGGCCTCGGGCCACGTCGCGTTGCCGGTCATCGATGGCCCGGTCGTGAGCATTGTCATGGGATTTGGCGGTCCCGCAGGCTCCGGGAATCACGCCGGCCAGAGCAATCCGGAGGACGTGGGCTATGCCGTCTGGGTCCATGAACGGGTAGAGGTACACCATCCCGTGGGCCAGGCCAAGTTCCTCGAAACCGCCGTTCAACAACGGAGCGGTGGGGTAGCGTCCCGGCTCGGAACACATCTCTGGCGGTCGTTTGAACGGATCGTAGGCCATGGGGCTGCTTGATGACATCGAATCCCGATTCACCAGCCAGAGCGTGGCCGGCGCGGCTGGCACGACCCAGGTCACCGATACTGGGTGGCTGGTCACGAAGAGTTTCATGCCGCCCGACCCCGATAAGTGCATCACCATCTTCGAGACCGGCGGCTATGCGCCCGAAGTGCGGTCAGATCTCAACCGGCCCACGTTCCAGATTCGGGTGCGCTCCAGTCGGACGGATACGGATAGCAATGCCTACTCGACCGGCCGGGATAAGCTCCAAGGCTGTTGCGATGTGCTCCACGGATTCGCCAGTACGACCATCAATGGCCGCTACTATGCGGCGATCTACGCGCTCACCGATGCGATTGCCTTGGCATTCGATGACGAAGGCCGGCCGCTACTGGGCCAGAACTTCCTGGCACTCCGGAGCCGGACCACGTAAGGAGTTGGTATGGCGACTGGTTCGATTGCTGCACGCTCAGGGTTGATCGCCCTCAGTACGGGGGCCTCCGCAGGGGGATCGGACGCGATTGCCGAGCTCCGCAACGTCCAGCTCCGGGTGCACCGCGACAGCATCGATGCCACCTCGAACGATTCCTCGGGCTGGCGAGAACTGCTTCCCGGGACCGCTAGCTGGAGCGGGACGGCGGAAGCGCTCTATGTCCCGACGACCTCAGCCACGCAGTACAAGCTCCGGAACGCGCTCAGTTCGGCCGCCAGCGTGGCGTTCCTGTTCCAGCCATCGACTGCGGCTTCAGGGACCTATTCCTGGGCGGGGACCGGCTACGTCGAGGACTACGACATCGGCGGGAATACCAACGATGCGTTCCTGACCAACGTCACGATCCAGGGGACCGGAGCGCTGACCGAGAGTACCAGCACCTAACCTATGACGGCGGCCGTGGAGGGTCGCTATGGAGTGGTCCGCCAGCGCCGAGTCAGTGAGACGGCGCTGGCGAGCGACACCTTCACCGAATCGACCAACATGCCACTCCAGAACCATACGCCCGATAGTGGCGGCGGCTCCTGGGTCACGAGTACCACGGATGCCTGGTTGCTGGAGGGCACGTCGGGAGCGACATCTGTCAACATCGCGAGCCGCGTCTGGGCCCGCTGGGGTACCGGGTTGGCGGACGACGCCTTCACGCTGCAAGGAGAAATCACCCGCGGACCCGCGGATGGCACCGCCCAGGAAGGCGGGCTCTGGGCCTTGGCGGCTGGCACCGTGGGTGAAGGGGCGGCGTTCCTCTGGCG
>Ga0075929_116_pt1 | contig 9490 bp, 9 predicted proteins | sample RifGroA2_FD_67909 | JGI IMG/M metagenome (GOLD analysis project Ga0075929, IMG submission 67909) | Parcubacteria (Nomurabacteria) bacterium GW2011_GWA2_40_97 | reverse complement strand
TCGCAGACACGCCCACGCTGTTTCGCCTGAATTCGCAAGCGAATTCTCAAAATTCGGCGCGCTTGCGCGCACTGTTTTATTTTGGAGGAGGAGGTTCGAAATCCAAATGCAATTTTTACATATTTACTTTCAAAAAGAATTTTTGCTAGAATGTGGGTATGTCGCAAAAATTCTTTTTGTATGCTCGCAAGTCCACTAATGTCGAGGACAAGCAAATATTATCTATCGAGGCACAGCTTCAAGAACTTCGTGATTTTGCCAAGAGAGAAAATTTAGATGTCGCCCTTGAGTTTATTGAAAAGCAATCGGCGAAAATTCCGGGCAGACCTATTTTTAATGAAATGTTGCAAAAAATTGAAAAGGGCGAAGCAGATTGTATCCTCTCTTGGCATCCCGATCGTCTTGCCCGCAATTCTGTGGATGGTGGAAAGATAATATATTTGCTTGACACAAAAATACTTGCGAGCCTAAAATTTCCAAGTTTTTGGTTTGAATCTACACCGCAGGGAAAGTTCATGCTCAACATAGCTTTTGGACAAAGTAAATATTATGTGGATTCTCTTTCCGAAAATACAAAAAGAGGTATGCGCCAAAAAATCAGGCGCGGAGAATTTCCAGGATTAACTCCCATCGGTTATATTAACGACTCGCGAACAAAAACTATCGCAGTTGATAAAAAGTCCGCGCCTGTTATCCGCCAAGCGTTTGAAATGTATTCACAAGGTAATCAAACACTTGAAACGATTGGTATGTTTTTGGCGCAAAACAATTTATTTTCAAAACACGGAAAGAAAATCCACAGAACCCGTGCGACCTTTATCCTTTCTAATCCATTTTATTACGGACACTTTAGATTTAACAAAGAGGTGTATGAAGGAAAGCACGAGCCAATCGTGGAAAAGAAACTTTGGGATAAAGTGCAAGAAGTGATGAAAGAAAGAGGGCGTCCAAGACACAAAATGAAAAATGATCCGCAAGTATATTGCGGACTGATAAGCTGTGGCGCTTGCGGAATGATGGTCACTGGCGAATACAAAATTAAAACCCAGAAAAATGGCACGCAACATTTTTATACTTATTACCATTGCTCTAAAAAACGCAGAGATATGAAATGTCCGGAATCCAGTATTCGCCAGGAAGTCTTGGACGGACAAATTTCATCACTTCTTCAAAAAGTTTCTTTGCCACCGGATTGGGCGGAATACTTAAACACCCGCCTAGAAAAAGATAAAATTGATTCCGCGCAATCTGTTTCTGCTTTGGTATCAGAGAACGAGAAAAGGATAAAAGACATCACCGTGAAGCTCCAGCGACTTTTAGACGGGTATCTAGACCAAGACATCGACAAAGAAATATATCGTTTAGAAAAATCAAAATTGTTATCGGAGAAAAAGTCGCTGGAGGAAGAAATTTCTCGTTCTCAAATGAAGCAGAAACATTGGCTCGATCGAACCTCCTCCTCCAAAATAAAACAGTGCGCGCAAGCGCGCCGAATTTTGAGAATTCGCTTGCGAATTCAGGCGAAACAGCGTGGGCGTGTCTGCGACACGCCCACTCCTTTGATAGTTCTTTTCCTTTTTGTACGAAACTGGAGCCGTTGGTGAGGATCGGACTCACGGTCTCGTCATTACCAATGACGTGCTTTACCACTAAGCTACAACGGCATAAACTGCGCAGCTGACGGGTGTTGATCCCGCTGCCTCGCCCGTGACAGGGGCGCGCTCTACCGATGAGCTACAGCTGCAATTCCTCTTATTGAGGGTGTCGGCGGGTAGAATCGAACTACCGACCTTGGGCTTATGAGTCCCACGCTCTAACCGTCTGAGCTACGCCGACAAACATAAGCTACAATAACATATTTTACTTGATTTTCAAACATATTTGTTGCAAAAATTTAATTTTTATTATAGTGTATAATACTATAGCGGGATAGAGAAGAGGCATCTCGTAAGGCTCATAACCTTAAGACGGCCGTTCGATTCGGCCTCCCGCAACAATTTAAATGAATCCGTATTGACGGAAAATTTGCTCGTAAATAGCAATAACCCTCTTGGCTTCATGGGAAGATAGCTCGAACGCTGTACCCTCGTGAGCTATCCTATTCCTGATAGCATGTGCCTCCCAAGCGAGAGTTAAATTTTTAAATTTTTCTTGTGTCGCAGATTTTAATTTGTCACCTAAAGTCTCCCCTTGAAAACCAAGCTGGTCCAGCAGGCTCTCCAGCATAGCGTCAGCCTCGATAACTGCCAGCCTCCAGTCGTTCGTATGCTCTGAAAAAAGGTAGCTTAGAGTTTTTACCCAGCGAGGATTTTTGGAAACTTCTTCACCTTGTTGAGTTTTTTTATCTCTATCCAGTTGATGATGAGCATATTCTTCAATCTCGTGTTCTAAATGTTTATGTTCCTTTTTTCTAATCTCCAATACTCTCATTAAAGAATACACAATAATAATAGCAAAAAAGACTGCAATAAATGAAAGGGCTATATAGTATATAGTTACCAAAGAATCAGTGGTATTACTGATGAAACTTCCAATCTTGCTAAAAAAAATGACGGCTTGATTAAATAAATATTCCGGATTCAGCCATTTTGAGCCAAGAATTGAGCCTTCAAGAATTGGATTGGGATTCATGTATTTATTGTATCACTAATTTTTATTTTTTATAGACTCAAATTTCTTGCCGACTTCAAATAGAGACTCCTCTGCTCCATGTGACGCCATGAATTGAATCCCGAGTGGTAATTTTTTACCTTCTACTTCCGTAAAACCAGAGGGTATCGATACGGCCGGCACCCCTACGATATTAGCTGTAACGGTAAAAATATCCTCCAAATACATCGAAAGTGGGTCGCTCTTTTCCCCTATTTTCCAAGCTGGGCCGGGAGCTGTAGGTGTTAAAATTAGGTCAACTTCGGAAAAAACTTTTGTGAATTCCGTTCTAAGAGCCACACGAGCTTTCTGCGCCTTGCCATAATACGCATCATAATACCCTGCTGACAAAACGTACGTGCCAAGTAGAATCCTTCTTCTGGATTCTTTGCCGAAACCCTTACCTTTGCTTAAAAAATAATCTTCTAATAAATTCTTGCCATCAATATGAAGCCCGTACCTAACTCCATCAAAACGCGCAAGGTTAGTGGATACTTCAGCAAAGTTAATGATGTAGTATAAAGCCAGACAGTTTGGCAATTTAATATCTTTAATTTCGAAACCCAAACTCTCAAGATTTTTTACCATTTCTTTAAAATTATTTTTGACCTTTGAGTTTACACCATCCTGATTAATTAATTCCCATGGAACTCCGATTACTATTTTTTCTTTTTTATTAACTTTCGTATATGTTGTCTCTGTGATAGTTGTACTATCAAGAGCGTCAGTACCCTTTATCGCATCAAAAATAATTTCCGCATCTTGTATATTTTTAGCAATTGGTCCTACGCAGTCAAAAGACGATGTTGCGGCCATAAGTCCGTAACGAGAAACCCTGCCGTAGGTAGGCTTAAATCCAATCACTCCACAGAATGCGGACGGCTGCCTGATTGAGCCTCCTGTATCTGAACCGAGAGCTCCTAACGCCATACTACTCGCTACAGCACACGCGGAGCCACCAGAAGTGCCTCCTGATACCCTGACAGTGTCATGAGGATTTCTAGTCACTCCATAAGCTGAATTTTCTGTAGAACTTCCGAGAGCAAATTCATCCATATTTGTTCTACCAAGAAATACTGCGCCTTGCTTTTTTAATTTAGCTATAACTGTGGCGTCATAGGACGCTACATAATTCTCTAGAATCTTTGATCCGGCAGATGCTTTTTTCCCATTAATTAAAATAAGGTCTTTGACAGCAAATGGAATGCCTGTGAGAGCATAAGACTCTCCCCTCCCAATTATCTCATCAGCTATTTTTGCTTGTTCTAGTACATCACCGAAAACCTCCAGATACGCATTGAGTTCTTTATTCTTCTTTTCTATCTCGGCTAAATACGCTTGGGCTAAATCCACTGCGCTAAATTCTTTAGCATCCAAAGCTTTTCTTGCTTTTACAATAGTAAGAGTAGCTAAATCAATCATAGAATTTTTTTCACCTTTAAAAATCCATCTTGTGAATCTGGAAATTGTTTTGTAATAAGTTCTTTTGAATATTCTCTTTGGTTAGATACATCATCTCTCCAGATATTATGCAATATAATATCCGATTCTGTATCCTCTATTTGCACTTGTTCAATAGCCCTCACATAGGCCAAAATGCTATCAAAATCCTTTAAAAGATCTTGTTTCTCAACTTCCGTTAAATCAATCCTAGCAAGCTCTGCTAAGGCTTCTACGTCTTTTATTTCCATTTAATGAGTATACCCCAAATTTATCTGCCAATCAAAGCTTTAACTCGCTCTTCTACCGGCGGATGAGTGGCAAAGAATGAGCTTATTTTTTTACCAAAGGAGCTGCCTTTTGGATCAGCAATATACAAATGCGCGATGGCGCTAGATTGCCTCATCATTGGCTTGCTATGCTCGGAAATTTTACGCAGGGCGCTGGAGAGCCCTTCTGGGTATCGAGTGAGCAAAGCTCCGGAGCTATCGGCTAAGAATTCTCTTTTCCTAGAAATTGCCAGCTGAATCAAAACGACAAAAATTGGCGCTAAAATTGAAAGAATTACCCCAACCAGCATCAATACGCCATGGGCTTTATTGTCACTGTCTCTGTTCCTGCTAAAAAATAAATTGCGCCTGAAAACATCCGCCAGAATAGATACAAAGCCTACAAGCACAACAACGACAGTCGATAACAACATGTCGCGATTGCCTATATGTGATAGCTCATGCGCGAGCACTCCCTCTAGTTCAGTCTTGTTAAGAATAGTTAAAAGTCCGGTTGTCGCGCAGACAACAGCATGATTTTTATCTCTCCCGGTTGCAAAAGCATTTGGCGCAGAATCTGATACTATATAGACCTTAGGCATTGGAAGACCTGCGGTAATAGCTAGATTTTCCACGCTGGTATATAGGTCAAAATATTCTTCCCTTCTGGCTGGTTTCGCTCCAGCAAGCGTGAGAACAATTTTATCTGAAAACCAAAAAGAAAAAATATTTATAAGTATACTAAATATGACAAAAAAATAAAGAATGGTCGAATTGTTGTAATAAAAGCTAAAAAACCAGCCGAAGCTAATAACTACTACAAAAAACATAGCCATCAGTAGCCATGTTTTAGTGACATTTTTTGACTGCTCAGTATAAAGTGTGGCCATAAATTATTACTGATTCTTTGATTGCATTTTGTTATAACTAGCCACTATGGAATCAATAAAAGAACCACTGCAGCCAGCATTTAGAATCTTAGTTTTCTCTACATTATTTTCTATAAACAAACCAAGTACTCCGTAAAAATATATTTGGCTACCATATTTGGCTGCATTGTCCATGTTAGGCGTATTGAATAATGGAGGCTTTTTAGTTTCATCTAAAGCTTTAACAATGCTGATGGGACATGTTATATACTGCCCTCTTAAATGCTCCCCAGTTGCGTCGACGAGAGTGCTGTCGTCCGCATACGAGAGCTTGAAGTTGCAAACTTGTTCATTATTTTTATCTTTGATAACTTGGAAAATTGTTGGAAATAACGGATCTTTCAAAATGGCTTTGGCATCTTCACAAACAAGAGCGCTGTTGCCTAAGCAAGAGAGCACGGCGTCGTTCTCGTACGTGGTAGGGTTTTTGAGGTCAGGCGCGACACCAACTCCGCAATTTCTTACGGTATTTGGCTTTTTTACCGGTGGATTATTGGGTGGTACTGTAGTGTTTACTTCCGGTGTTTTATCTGTCCCCATAATGCTACCAAGCCCAAAAGAAGGCATCTTAAAAGAAGAAGTTATATTACTTAAACTCTTCAATGAAGAATTCCAGAAGCCAACTATAACCGGCCTATACATAAAAAAAGCGACGGCGCAAAATACAGCTACCACAATCAAAATTATCCAAATTGATTTCGTTTTTGCAACAGCAACGGAGCTGTCTTTAAAACCTTGCATTGGAATTACAGTTCTAAAAGCTTCATTCAAGTCCTCCTCGCCCCAGCCACTGTCAGTGGCCAAGGTGGTGCGTATTTCTTCACGTGTTTTGCCTTTGGCAAATTCTCCACGTATGTATCCTATAAGTTCTGGTGTGATCATAGAAATTTTATAAAATTAATTAAAATTTAACTTCAACAGGTTTTTGTGCAGCATCGTTGTCAGCAAGGTCAAAAAATTCCTTTTTAGAAAAGGCAAAAATCCCAGCTAATAAATTGGACGGGAAAGACTCTATCTTAGTATTCAAGTCACGAACATTGGCATTATAGAATCTGCGAGAAGACTGAATCTTGTTTTCTGTGTCAGAAAGCTCATTTTGCAAAGCTAAGAAATTTTGGTTCGCTTTCAGGTCTGGATACGCTTCAGCAATAGCAAAGACGGACTTGAGAGCCCCAAGAAGCATGTTTTCAGCCTGCGCATGTTCAGGTGTCGGACCAGATGCGCCCATAGCCAAGCTGCGAGCCTTGGTAACATTTTCAAAAGCCGAACTCTCGTGCGTAGCATAACCCTTAACAGTATTTACTAAATTAGGAATCAAATCATATCTGCGCTTGAGTTGCACTTCAATGTCTGACCAAGCTTCTATTGTGCGATTGCGCAAAGAAATGAGACCGTTATAGATAAAAATTGCCCACAATATTAGAACGCCTAGTATTATTAAAATATACTTCATGTTCACATTATACCAACAAGGACAAAGTAAAGCAAAAAAGTTTTCAACAAATTACTCCTTTTGCCTCTCGGATACCAATACTAAGAGTGGCGATGCTAGAAAAATAGATGAGTATGTTCCAAAAAACATACCAGCTGTAAGCATAAGAGCAAAATACTTAGTAGAAACCGGACCAAAAAAGAACAATGCGAGAAGCACTAAAATGACAGTAAATGAAGTACTGATAGACCTGACATAGGACTGCTCTAAACTTTTACCCACTATTTCACTAAAATTCATTTTACTTTCTTTATTCTCATTTTTTAGATTTTCTCTTATACGGTCAAAAATAACTATTGTGTCAGACACAGAAAGACCGAGAATTGTCAGGATTGCAACCACGAAGAGAGTATTGAGCTCTGCCCCGTAAAAATACGCGAGCGTGGCAAAGAGTCCGACAGGAATAGCAACATCATGCAGAAGTGTCACGATAGCTATCAAACCATATTTCCAAGAAGCTACGCCATGGCTACCAGTGGCGGACAGGTTAGAAACTTTTCTGAAAGCAAAAGCAATGAAACAAATAATCGCAAGCGATACTAGAATAATGGCAATTATCGCTTTTCTGGTAAGTTCACGCCCTACTGATGGTCCTATGGAATTAAAACTTACTTCGGTAACAGTATTCTTCGTGTCGTTTTGTGAAAGCGTTTTTAAAAGTTCTGCGTGTTCAGAGTCACTCAAAGAGCGAGACTTGGCTATATAACCCAAGTCCCCCGTTGGCTGCAGGGTTATAAATCCGAAATTTAAAGATTCCAGAGACTTATTTAAGGACTCTTGATTCGGGCGAGTGAATTTATAAGCAACTTCGGTTAGTGCTCCACCTTTAAAGTCAATACCAATATTGAGTCCAAATGAAAATAATGCCAAGAGAGAAAGAATTACCAAGATTACTGATATGCCAACGAATATTTTTTTGTATTTTATTATAAACATAATTTAAATTTTGTTTACTTAGACAGACCACTACTGAATAAAAATCTGGCAACTTTCCCCTCTCCTATAAAAATAAGTGTTGATAGGAAAATTCTGGTGATGGTAATCGCCGAAAACATGGAAACTATTACTCCCATGCCTAGAGTCAAAGCAAAGCCCTTGATTAATGACGTACCGAACCAAAAAAGAATCATTACAGTTATAAGGTTGGAAAGGTTGGAATCTCGGATCGAAAACCAAGCCCTAGAAAAACCAAGCTTCACGGCTTCAGAAATTGTGCGTCCGGAACGTAATTCTTCTTTAACCCTTTCAAAAATAAGCACGTTGGCGTCCACTGCTACCCCAATCGAAATTATAAATCCGGCAATACCTGCAGCTGTCAGCGTAACAGGCAAAAGTTTAAAAAGTGTCAGTATTATTGCAATAAAAATCGAAAGGGAGAAAACAGCAACCAACCCCGGCAATCTATAGCAAAGAATAAGAAAAAGAGCCACTAATAAAAATCCTATAGTAGCGGCTTTTACTCCGGCATTTACCGCACTCTCTCCCAATGTGGCGCCGATGGTTTGAGTAGAAAGTAAAGTTATGGGCACTGGAAGAGCTCCAGAATTTAACCTGCCGACGAATGTTTTCGCTTCTGCTGGAGTAAATTTGCCGGAAATCACGGCTTGGCCGTTTGGAATTTCTTCACGCACTATCGGAGCGGAAATAATACTGCCATCTAGATAGATAGCTACTTGTTTACCTATATTATCTTTCGTAATTTGCGCGAAAAGTTTTGTGCCGGTGTCGTCAAACTGCAAACTTACCCTCGGTTCGCGGGTATTTGTATCAAATTCTAAACTGGCTTTTTGCAAATATCTTCCAGTTAATTCAGTCGCCACAAATTGCGAATTTAAGTCCACATTAACAGTACCATCCTTGCCCACAACTGCATCTTGTAGAACACCTTTCGGTGCTTCCACTTTAAACTCAAGAAGAGGAGTCTGTCCGATCATTTCTACCGCTTTTTTCACATCAGTGACGCCCGGAAGGTCAACTATAAGCTGTTCTTCGCCACCGGAAACAAAACCCCCGTGCTGAACTTGGACGATAGGCTCGGAAACTCCGAAAAGGTTTACCCGGCGCTCTATGACATCACGAAGCGCTTCCATAGAATCAGAAACTTGACCAGACGGCACAGCGGCGACATCAGCTTTATATATAAGGTGGCTACCACCAGAAAGATCAAGACCGAGACGAAAAGGAAACTTCTTGAAAAAAGAGCTTTGAGCTTCAAAATTCTTGTTTAATTTGGGCTCGGTCTTGAAAACGAAAAAAGCTATTCCCACGCCCAAAATAAGTATTATTGCCGCTAAAACGATTTTTCGCAACATAAACGTATACGTATACTATATTTTTTTCACAAAATATGCAAATAAATAAGAAACCAGAGCACCTAGAATAAATCCGCCTAAAATATCAACTGGGAAATGTACTCCAGCAATGATGCGGGCAATGCCTATGAGGAGAGCGAAAAGCATAAATATGTAGCCAGCTTTTTTGTTATAAAAATATATCAAGAAAGCTATCGCTGAAGCGACGGCTGTATGACCTGATGGAAAAGCGTATCCTGTTTCTAAAAATAGCGAAGTCACTTGCGGAAACAAAACAAAAGGCCTTTCCGTGTGCATTAAAATTTTTAAGATTTTAGCAAATGCGTAAGCCAAACCTCCTGAAATACATAATAAAATTAATTCTTTCCGGCTTGACCGAAAAAGGAAAATCAAAGACGC
>Ga0075929_109_pt2 | contig 9652 bp, 12 predicted proteins | sample RifGroA2_FD_67909 | JGI IMG/M metagenome (GOLD analysis project Ga0075929, IMG submission 67909) | Parcubacteria (Nomurabacteria) bacterium GW2011_GWA2_40_97 | reverse complement strand
GCTTGAATCATCATGGCGTTCATGGCGGCGTGCGACTCACCGGCCATTTGGCCCATAAAGTATTCACCAAGCACTCCATACTGCTCATCGTTTAGATCGGCGCAAGCAACTTCTTTTGTTTGGAGCTTGTCCCAAAGCTCTTTGCCCTCTTGTTCTTCGCGGTTAGTATGTTCAATAACCGCGTCCCAATCCGCGGAGGAATTGGAAAAGCCACCCATCATTTGAGCGTCTGCACTCGTAGCGAATAAGCCAATAACGCTTGCGGCAAAAATTGTGAAAATAAGTTTTCTCATATTCATTGAGTTAGCCGAAAACTAAAACTTTATCCGACCCCTCGACCATTTTGAGCAAGTCTGACATTGTGGAAACCGGACATACTTTACTTTTTTCTTTGCCACGCACCTTGAGACAACTGCCGCAAGCATAGATTTCTCCCTTCAATTCCTTGAATTCCGCTACTTTTGCCGAAACATCAAAATCTTTGGTGTCGGGAACAGTGTCCAATTCCGAACCCTCGCTCATCAAAAAAATTTCTACTTGGTGATTAGATTTAAGCGCGGTAATTCCGAGGCGAAAGGTATTCCACGCGTGCTCCGATTTATTTGATTGGAGAATTATGCCAAGTTTCATAATGCTGGTTTATCGACAGAATTAAGTTAATTTTCAGTGCCCGTCCGCTGTCGGCATACTTTCGATGCCATCAAACACTTCTGGGTTTTCATCCCCGGCCACTTCAAGCACTCCCCAGGCACCGCGATCTAGTCTCGAAAGGGCATGATCCACGAGGATATATTTTCCCGGCACTTCCAGTTTAAAATCAGTGATTGCCGCACCACCCGCTGGTACCAGTGTTGTTTGGACATTCTTGAACAACGCTCCTCCGACGGAGGCTTCGGGGTATACAGTATCAAAAATCTCGCCGATGACGTGAAATGATGAGATGAGATTGACGCCGCCGTTGCCGATAAAAATTCTCACGGATTCGCCGACGTTCGCCTTCATGTTGCCAACCAATCCCTTAGTCTTGCCGTTGAAGACAACATACTCCGGATGTCCGTCGAGCATTTTCTGGGCGTCAAAAATTTGCAAGCCCTTTTTGCCCAAGCCCCCAGTGCTGTAAAACTCTCCCTGCATAACGTAAAATTCCCGATCAACTTTAGGCAAACCTTCTTTTGGTTCAACTAAAATCAAGCCGTACATGCCATGAGCGTCGTGAGTGGCAACATTTGGATGGGCGCAGTGATAGACGTAGAGACCCGGATTCAGAGCTTTGAATGTCATGGTTTTGGATTCTCCGGGGGCGATATTCGTGAGTACCGCTCCGCCACCGGGGCCGGTAACCGCGTGAAGATCGATATTATGGTGGTGAATGCTGGAAGGATGGTTTTTTAACGTCAACTCAACCGTGTCTCCTTCACGGACGCGCAGGAAAGGTCCCGGCACTGTGCCATTGAATGTCCAATAGTTAAAAGAGATGCCGGGAGCCATTTCGGCGATAACTTCCTTAGTTTCCAATTCAATTTTCACCAGTTCCGATGAAGTGCGCGTAATTGGCGGAGGCACATCATTGGGATCGCGCGCAATGTTGGATACTCTTTCCATATTTGACTCTTTCAAAAAGAACGTGACCACGTTTTTAAATGGGAGACCCGGCCCATCAGCGGGTCCAAATGTTTTTAAAAAGAAAGGGTACTGCAATCGTTCCGGAAATGCATAGGGCATGAAAAGAAAAAACGATATTCCAACGAGAATTACTGAAAAAGCGGCGGCGATCTTCCACGAATGGAATTTGCGGATAATCCAGAAAATAAAGAGTCCAGCGGCAACAAGAGAAATTACCAGACCGAAAACTTGAATGAGTACGAATTTAATGAGTGAGAGAATTTCCATACATATCATTGTACCAAATCTTCCGTGGCGAAGCAAAACCAAAAATTTCCTTTCCATTCAATCGGAGCGTACGATTCAGATTCAAGCCACCACGCGCGCGGAGCGCGCGACATCATTTGTTTTGGAAATAGGTTCTAACTTGGTACAATAAAGACACTTAAGAGAGTTCCAAAAATACATAGGTCAAACCTATGTATTTTTGCGTTGAATTTATTGGTTAAATTAGGCCTTTTTGAGCTTGACATTAGGGCTCAAATGTGCTATACTTTATATAGCTTAAATTAACGTTCTTCGTAAAAAGCCGCATAGGAGGCGGCAAACAATGAATAGACAGATTAAGATTTTCTTGGGTGTTGTACTTTTCGTGGTTTTGGTTTTCCTTGCGCTAGCACGTTCTGCGTCGGCGCAGACGCCAGCAGGAGCGACCCCTCCGCCAGCCGTTGCTATGGCCGCCCCGCAAGCCCCGCAAGTTTCCGCCACTAGCAAAAAAGTGGCCGAGTTAGAAGCCAAAGTGGCGGAACTCGAGGCGAAACTTAAATTGGTTGAAGCGGAAGGCAAGATAAAAATTGCTGAAGCTGAAACAAAAGCCGAAGTCGAAAGACTTCGGCACAAGGGAGAACAGGAACGCCAAGACAACGAAGTCAGACGCGACAACTCCCGCGACAACTCCCGCCCGGTGGTTGTCGTAGCCAACGACGGTGGATCATCCGGTTATCGATGGCGCTACTAAAATAGCGCCAAAAGGGAAAATGGTGGTCCCTTTTAAAAAAGTATGAAAACAATAACAAAAAACATGATTTCTGGCTTGGGAATAATCGCCCTTTTAGCTGTTGGACTAGCATTTATGCCTACAAATGCCAGTGCCCAGTATAGTTGGCGTTATTCTCAAGATTATGACTATCAAAACCAAAATAATTATTCTGCATCAAATTATTATCAGGGTCCGGTTCAAGCGCCAGTTTACCAAGCACCGGCTTACGTGGCGCCTCAAGTTGCCAGCACGCTTCCGCAAACTATTTACTCAAGTAGCACTAATCCAAATGGAGCAAAAATTGTGACTTCTTCTTCGACAAAAAAAGTTGCATCAAATACAACTGCAAAATCAACAAACACAGAAAATAGCAACCTCGCAGCCAATGCGCTCTTCGGGTCAAATAGCTTCCTGCCTTCGGGCGCAGTACAATGGATTATTTTCTTAATACTAATTCTATTGGTAATCATATTGGTAAGAAAAGTTTCCGGAGGCGATAAAAATTATCACCAGACTCCCCTGAAACACGCTTAAAGAAAATAAAAATCCTCCGAGTCGGAGGATTTTTATTTTCTAATTTTAATTCGGCAAATTTACCGTCCCCTGCTCCGGATTTATTCCGGTAATATTGAATGTACGCAAGACAATGCCAAGAATAACCCAGACTCCCATCATGATAGTTATACCGACAATTCCCCATAGCATATGGGTCTTGCCTGTTGTCTTCTTTTCATCATTTTCCCCATTTGCGATAAATTCAAATAAACCATAGAGAAAATACACGAGAGCTAAAGCAAAAAGCAGATTTATGAGAGGATTTACGATAAGCCTATCGGCATTCCTTATAAAACTATCTATGCTAGCATAGGCCACATTCGCAGAGAATAAATCTAGAAAAAAACCCATGTATTATGTTTTAGATTAATAAGGTACTGTTGGTAAAGTAATAACTTGTTGGTTATTAAGATTGAAAGTATTCCTCAAAAGGTTTACGAGACCCCAGACACCTATGATAACAGCCAAGCCAATGATACCGTAAATGATTCTATTTCGGCCTGTCTTCTTTGCCTCTTCATCAGAAGAGATAACATAGCTGACAACTCCCCAAACGAAGTACACTACTCCCAAAGCTACAAAAACAGGAAGAACAACATTGAGAAGTTCACTGATCTTACAAAGTAAATCTTGTATCTTTGTAATGTTGGTAGCACAAGCAGTAGGAGCAGTACCCACGTTTTGCGCCAACGCTACGACCGGAGCTAAACCTGAAACAAAACCGGATAAAACAATTAATTTCTTTTTCATATTTATTTTAACTTTCTAATAAAACGACCTTATAATAATATTAATAATCAATAACACCCTACAATTATACCATATAACCCTCAAAAATACATCAAGGCTTAACCTGTGGAAGAAGTGAGGTGTCAATATTAAAGGTATCCCCCAAAATAGCAACTAAACCCCAGACAGAAAGCATTACAGCCAAAGCAATAATCCCCCAAAGCATAAATTGCTTGCCTTTGTCTTTTTTCGCCTCTTCGCTACTATTTATGACAAACTGCACCACTCCCCAGACAAACATAGCCACGGCCAAAGCAAAAATCAAAGGAATGACCGAGTCATTGATAATGCGGGTTACATAGCATAAAAGGTCCTGAAACTTTGGACTGCCGGCAAGACTACAAGTTCCTGCTGGCCCAGTCAAAGACTGAAGTGTTGGCGCGGAAACACCGCCAAGATCAAAAGTCGTAACAACTATGTTCACAAACCCCCACAAGCCGATAATGACAGCCAGGCCAATGAGACCGTAGATTATAGTGTCTCGACCTTTCTTTTTAGCCTCGTCAGCATCACCAATTACATACTGCACTACACCCCAAACCAAATACACCACGCCCAAAGCAACCAAAACTGGGAGAACAGAATTAAGAATTCTGTGTGCTTGACACAATAATTTACCTATGCCGTCCAAAGTGGTACAGTCAGTATTTGCGGCAAAGGTAACTAAAGGCAAAAAGGTTATAAAAAAAAGTATTGGAATGAATTTTAATAAATTTTTCATAATTTTAAATTGATAATTTTTTAGGCTCCAAGCCCGACAACGGTATTCGATATAAGCTTCGCAATCGCCCACGACCCTAAGAGGATAGCGGCGCCAATCAGAGTGTAAAGAAGAGCGTCTTTGGCTTTGGTTAGCTTTTCTGAATTACCCATTGCCGATACGAAAAGAAAACCACAGTAGATGACAGCCAAAGCGATGAGGGGTATGCCAACTTTCAGCGCGCCCTCTAAAAGGATTTTTATAAACTGGGGTATGGTAGTAGTTGTCTCTCCGAGCGGATTACATATTTTCCCCCCAGCTGGGTCACACACCGCCGCTAGCGCATAAAAAGGCACAGAAAACGAAAAGAACAACAAAATTCTATACCAATTTTTATTCAAAAAAGCCATAGTTATATTATATCAATAAAAAAGAGTCAAGGCAAAATTCCATATTTACGGCAAGTTTATAAAAGGCAGGCCAATCCAGTCACCTTGGAAACCTAATAGAAAACCGGCATATAGGAACATTATGGCGGCGATAGGAATAGCCAGACTAAAAAGAACGAACTGGATGACTTTGTTTATAAGATTCATGAAAGCTGTAAAATCACAGGCCAGGGGTTGAGTAACCGTGCCATCGCTGTTTGTAACTATCCCAGCATTATTATTGCAAGGCACCAAGGAATCATCTGCCGCTAGAGAAAAGACAGGCATAACGAGAATCAAAAATATTGCAAGATAAATTAAAAAATTTTTCATTTGAGTAATAATAAACTTAGTTTGTTGCTGGCGTCCATGATAGCGTCTCTTGGTGTCATAGCATTCGAAAGTACGCCTTCAATCATCCTGCGGAAAATGTCGTCTGTATCTTTAGACGAAGGGTCGAGCCAGCTCCTCGCATAAAGGGCAGAATTATAAAAAACTGGAAAATAAGCGCCTGGGGGTTTTATGGCAAGCAGATCCCGTCTGACCGGAGCTACTCCCAGGGCTCCCGCAAATTTGGACGCAAAGTCCCCCTTAGACATAAGACTTGCCGCAGTAAAGGCTGTGGTTGGATTTTTAGAAAAAGCTGACACCGCAAGCCCGGTGACATGGGCATTCGTTAACTTAAAAGCTGCATTTCTATTTTGAGGAAAAGCGCTAGCCAGAAAGTTTTGATTGGGATTTTTATTAATGAGAGACTGAAGCTCGCTCCCAAAACCGAAATAAAATGCTAAATCCTCTCTTGAAAAAGCATCACGGGAGTTGGGAAAAGATTTATTCCAAGAATATATATTCTGATTCGGATCTGCAAAGTCAGTATAAAACTTCAAGACTGGACTAAGGTCATATTTTTGATTTTGATCATTCAAAAGAGAAACGAAGCTGCCATCTTTTTCCGCTGTGATCGAATTACCCACCTGCATAAAAAGAGCAGTTAGTATATCTTTGGCGTGCGCAATGTTTGAAAAATGCCCTAAAGCAACCGCGCTTTTTATTATTTTACCCGAATCGTCCTTTTTCGTAATTAAAGAAATAAGATTAGAAAATTCGTCCCAAAAAACTGGAGGGTAAACAATGGCATTGGCATCAAGAATGCTGCGGTTGTAGTACATTACAAGCGGATCAATGGCCAAAGGATAGGCCAAGATACCTTTAGAGGTTAAAAATACCTCGCTGGCGCCGGCAAAAGTATTTTTAAAAGTAGCCAATGATAGACTCTCGTATGGTATGGCTAAAATTTTATTCGCATAGTGAACTGCCAAATCATCAGACAAGAAAAACATATCTGGTCCGATGCCGGAAGCTATCGACTCCAATAGATCTTGGTCAAAAGTATCTCCTGACTTTTCCACATATTTAACAATAAAAGCAGGATTGCTGTTATTGAAATCAGTAATTATTGAGGATAAATTTTCCCCCTTCACTGTCCCCCATAAAACAACTGTCCCCAGAGCTCCCGGTGTATCGTTGTTTCCGATTGGTATTGCGCCGGAAAAAACCAAAACACCAAAAACAGCCCCAGCTATAAACAAAACGATAACTATAATTTGAAAATTTCCCTTCATGTTTAATTACCCTTTATTAGTATCATACCATAATGATGCTCTCCTGCATCAATATCTCGTTCTAAAATAAAACCCTTGGCTTCGAAAAGTTCACGGGCTTTGGTTGAAGAAATTGTTCCCTTAGGTGAAAAAGAATCCGAAGACCAATCAACCAATAACACCTTGCCTTTTGGCTTTAATATTCTTTTTATTTCCTCTATGAAAGTATTTTTGTCTTCCACTTGGAAGAGCACATTTGAAGCTAAGACTACATTCGCAATACCATCTCCTATTTTAGTACCGTTAATTTTTTCAATATTTCCCCAAATGATATGTATATTGTTAAGCTTGGCATCTTTAACTTTATTCTTAATAGTGGTCAAAAAATCTTTTACGATTTCCACCGCATAAACTTTACCTTGTGGCACAAGCTCTCCCGCCGCGAGAGAATAATAGCCAGTCCCCGCCCCCAAGTCCGCCACAATATCATCATCCCGCAAAGGAAGCATTTTTAAATTTTTTACTGGGTCGGTGAACATATATATACTATACCATTTTAAGATTCTTATATGCAGGCGAGAGAGGCGATGCCGTCACCACCACGCAAACGCATGATGGTCACACCTTGAGTTTGACGGCCGAGAGAGGAAATATCTTTAAGCGCTGTACGAATGACTTGGCCTTTTTTGGACATAGCGATTAATTCCAATTCTTCCCCTGTCAAAACTTTTGCCACAATAAGTTTACCCGTCTTGCTAGTCACTTTAGCAGTTTTGACACCCGAACCACCGCGCTTTTGGACTTTATATTCTTTCAAATTGGTTTTTTTACCAAAACCATTGGCGCTCATAGTTAAGAATGCAGCTTTCTCTGCGCCTTTTTGCTGATTATTCTTTATGACATCCACACCGATGACTTCATCATTTTTGCTTAATTTTATCCCAGTTACACCTCCGGCAGTCCTACCCATTTCACGAACATCGGATTCTTTAAACCTTATCGACTGCCCTGCTCCTGTGGCTATCATTACCTCATCGCCCTTTCCTGTTACCAAAGCAGAGATGAGCTGGTCGTCTTTATCTAGGCGAATAGCAATGATACCGCTTCGGCGAACATCTTTGAAACTATCGGAGGTCATTTTTTTGGCCGTGCCATTTTTTGTCACCAGCATAAGAGAAGTATGCCCCTCGCTTAAGTTTTTAGGCATAGCCAATATCGAGGTTACCTTCTCTTCCGCCCCAAGTGAGAGGAAATTCATAATGGATTTACCGCGGGTGGCGCGGCGAGCTTCTGGAATATCATACATTTTCATTTGGTACACTTTGCCCAAATTTGTAAAGAACAAGAGATTGCTGTGAGTGGAGCCGGAAACAAGCATAGTAACAAAGTCTTCTTCTTTGGTTTCTAGATCTATAACACCCACCCCACCCCTCTTTTGCGAATGGTACTCAGAAGGGTCAGTACACTTCACATAGCCACCAGCGGTTAAGACCAGCATGGTTTCTTTTTCCGGTACCAAATCTTCATCGGAAATTTCTTTGACTCCACCTTTAACAATTTTCGTTCTCCTCTCATCGGCGTACTTGGTGCGAATCTCCGCCAACTCTCCAGATATAGTTTTAAGTATCTTCTTTGGACTTGAGAGTAAATCTTTCATCTCGGCGATAAACTTTTGTTTCTCGATTAATTCATCTTCTACGGCTTTTCGCTCCAACCCAGCGAGCTTCGCCAATTTCATCTCAAGTATCGCTCCGGCTTGTAAGTCGGAGAATTTAAATTCTTTCATCAAATTAAGCTTGGCAATTTGAGAATTTTTAGAGCCACGGATAACAGTGATAACTCGGTCTATCTTATCCAGCGCTTTTTTTAAACCAAGCAATATATGCTCACGTTCTTCTGCCCGCTTTAAGTCATACGCGCTTCTTCTTTTAACCACTTCTTTTCTGTGTAAAATAAATTGCTCCAAAACCGATTTGAGGGAAAGGGTCTGAGGCACACCGTCTACCAAAGCCACGATATTGAAATTGAAATTCGATTCGAGCTGAGTATTTTTGTAAATATAATTCAAAACTTTTTCCGGATGAGCGCTAGATTTCAAATCAACAACAATTCTGATATCTTTTGTGGATTCATCACGCAGGCCTTTTATACCTTCGAGTTTTTTCTCCTGCACTAGCTCGGCTATAGCCACAATCAAATTTGATTTATTTACTCTGTAGGGAATGGAAGTAATAATGATAGAAAAATTTCCATCTTTTTGTTCCACTATTTCAGCTTCACCCCGAGTTACAACGCCACCTCTGCCACCAGAGTAGGCATGAAGCATATCTTTATACCCATAAGCAATGCCTCCTGTGGGAAAGTCCGGCCCTTTGATAAAGGCCATAAGGTCTTCGGTGGTAGCATCAGCGTTTTCTATTAAAGCTAATGCTGCGTCAAGAACTTCTCCTAAGTTGTGTGGAGGAATGTTAGTGGCCATGCCTACAGCAATGCCTAAAGTGCCATTTAATAAAAGCGCGGGTACGCTGGAGGGAAATACTGTGGGCTCCTCCCGAGTCTGGTCATAGTTCGGACGAAAGTCTACTGTCTCTTTTTCTAAGTCTCGCAAAAGCTCACTAGAAATTTTAGCCATTTTGGCCTCGGTATAACGCATAGCTGCAGCATTGTCTCCATCGATAGAACCGAAGTTGCCTTGCCCTAAAATAAGCGGGTAACGATAGGAAAATTCCTGCGCCATACCAACCATAGAGTCATACACCGCCACATCTCCGTGGGGATGATATTTACCCAGTACATCTCCGACTACTGCCGCTGACTTTCTAAACCGCGCCGAAGAAGTCAGACCCATTTCATGCATGGCAAAAAGAATTCTGCGGTGCACCGGCTTTAATCCATCCCGCACATCCGGCAAGGCGCGCGAAGTAATGACCGACATGGC
>Ga0075929_108_pt1 | contig 10558 bp, 8 predicted proteins | sample RifGroA2_FD_67909 | JGI IMG/M metagenome (GOLD analysis project Ga0075929, IMG submission 67909) | Parcubacteria (Nomurabacteria) bacterium GW2011_GWA2_40_97 | reverse complement strand
TTTGTCTACTGATAACTTCGGCGTGCCTGGTACAGCTATAACCACCACTAAAACATATGATTCAGCTACCAAAACTTTAACTTTAACACCGAGCTCAGCCCTTACTGCTTCTACTGGTTATATTGTAAAAATCAACACCACCGCCACCACTACCAACGGCACCCCCTTTACAGCCTCATATTTCTTATTCTTCAAGACTGCTTCGGGCGTGGCTGACGCGACTGCTCCGACAGTACTCGGTGTTTCTCCAGCCAATGCTGGGACTGGCGCCGCTCTTGGCACACCAGTAACTGCAGGTTTTTCTGAAGACATGGATCCATCTACCATGACCACTACTACGGTTAAGCTTGCTCTCACTTCCAACCTTGCCGCTACGGTCACAGGCATGGTTGCTTATAATCCTCAAAGCCGCAGTGTTTCTTTTGCTCCTTCTACAGCGCTTACGGCAAATACCAGCTATACCTTCACTATAGTTTCTGGCGGAAGCGGAGTGAAGGATTTATCTGGCAATGCTTTAGCGGCTAACTTTACTTCGACTTTTACCACTACATCCACTGCCGATACCACTAAGCCTATATTGTCGTTCGTTAACGCCGACAACTTTAGCGTGGCTGTAACTTTTTCTGAACAAGTCAAATCCGGAGGCGGGCCGAATGCTGCGGACAACATTGCCAACTTCACCTTGGAAAGCCCTGTCGGCTCCTCCATAGCGTTAAGCGGCAAGACTGTAACGTATGAATCAGGAACCAAGACTGCTCGCATTACTGGCTTATCGCTTACCAATGGCAATACTTATAAAGTTACAGTCCTTCCACTCGTTCAGGACTTGAGCAATAACCTTATGGACGCTACCGGCACTCCGGCTTTGAACACTCAATTCGGCACAATCGCAAATTCTACCACCACCGGCGGTCAAATCGGACCGGGCACTGGTACCATTGACCCCTCTATGCAGGGTATGAATCCGAGCCGAGTAACGCCAATGAGCCGCGGAGCCGGAGCCACCTCTAACTATCATATAGAATTTCTAGCTTCAACTTCTATTCCTTCCACCGGTCAAATTGTTCTCACTTTCCCTGCCGGTTTTACTCTGACCAATGCTGCGGCAGTTAGTACTGCGAACAGTTTCTGTAATGCCGACTTGAATAGTCTAGCCAGCAATGTGCCGACCATTGGTTCAGTCGCCGTCAACAATGATGCGGGCACTATCACTATCACCACGGCTTCTGCCGCTACTGGGACCAATTCATTCTTGTGCATGGATCTTTCGGGTATCGTCAACTCCACAGTGCCGTCTTCAAGTGGGTATAACGTTACCATGCAGACCAAAGATACGGCAGCTAACAATCGGGCAACTTTACAGACCATTACTGCAGCGCCTTTCTATTTGGGTACGGCCGGTTCTCGCACCCTAACCGTAAATGTATTTAAGGATGCCAACTCCAATGGCACCAACAACGCCAGCGAAGGAATAAATGGAGTAACTGTTTATTTGTTCTCTCCAGCCACCGGCGGGCAAGAAGCTACAACCGCTAATAGTACGATTGACGGTGTAGCCACATTCACAAATTTGGCTGACGGTGATTATATGGTTGGAATAAAGCCAACAGCCGCCATAAATGTGGCATTCAATTCCGCCCCCCAGCCATTTACGGTTTCGGCTTCTAGCTTGACGAAAAACTTTGCCTTAAGCAACGCCGCGGCTATCACCATTTCTGGAACTGTTACCGGAACTCTTAATACTAAGGTTGATGTCTTTGCTTCCTCCCCAAATGGATTTACCAAAAAGACTATTACTTTGACTGGCGGTGCTGACGCTTATTCTTTGCCGGTTAGTCCTAACAGTTCTTACAATGTTGGCGTGGGTCCTTATATGCCGGAGTCTTCCTTTACTCCCGGTTCGCCACCACCACCACCACCAGACTTTACCTTCATGCCGCCTCCAAATGTTCAGGTGAATGTTGCGGCTGCTAGTGTTACCAATGCAACCGTTTCGGGACTGGCGTTCGTTTTATCAACAGCCGACAAAACTATTACTGGAACGGTAGTCGACTCGAGCGCAACCGGAGTTTCCGGCGCAGGCGTGTTCTGCCGCCCAGTAGCTACTTCCACGACTGGTTCGGCTGGTGGCTTTGGCACAGGTGGACAAACCAATACCAGTGGCGCATTCTCACTCAAAACAGTTGCCGGAGTTTATCTTTGCGGAGTCTTCAAACCGGGCATGCCTCCGGTACCAGAAAAGCAAATTACCGTGGGCGCAGCTGCTAACACTCCAACAACTCTTGCCTTCGTGCTGGATGTGGCAACTACTCTAACCATAACCGGAACCGTCAAGGACGATTCAGGCAATGCTATTCCTTACGCTGGTGTTTCCGGACGCAAAGTTGTTTCTACTTCTAATACAACGGCAGTCGGAGGCGACAGTGGCAACTTTGTCGGTGGTCCGACTGATTCCAATGGTGCCTATACTCTCTACGTCTCTGCAGGCACTTGGGTAGTGGAAGCTTTTGCTCCCGGATTCGGGCGATTGGGAACTAAAACTATTACAATTTCAACCAGCAGTTCCACTGGTCAGGACTTCTCCGCTCAAAATTTGTCTATGGGAACTATTACCGGTACCGCTACACAAGCAAGCACTGCGGTGCAAGGCGTGATGGTGCGGGCGGAAGACTCGACACTTACTAGTGGCAATATGGCTATTTCCGGTTCTGACGGCACTTACAGCATAAAGGTTCCGGCTGGCACTTACTCACTCGTTTGCTACTTCCCAGGAGTCGGAGAAGGTACGCCGGTAACCGGTATTACGGTGACAGCCAACACTACCACTTCGGGCAAAAACTGTACCCAGTCAGCGCCTATCACTATTACAGTTAATATAACAGATGGCACCAATGCTATTCCTAATGCCGGCGTGGAAGTCCGTGACTCTAACGGCCGCGGTAACTTCACTTCAACTTCAACCACTTCTGGCGCTAATGCTGTCTATACCATAGTTGTTCCGCCAGGAACTTACACCGTTCGCGCAGGGCATCCAGCTTATGGTAGCTTAGGGACAACTACAGCAGTTAACTCCACTCAATCCATTACCTATAATGTTGGCAGTTCCAAACAGTTATACGCCGTGACTGGTACAATTACTGGAGATGCAGTAGCTCTCTCTGGAGCTTGGGTATCTCTAAACGGCACGCCAACCGGACAAACCAATACTATTTTCTTGGGCGGGCAAACAATTGCTGACGGGACATTCAGCATTAGCGTTCCGCCCGGAGTTTATAAAGTTCGAGCAGACAAACCGGGATACAAATCTCCGGCAGAAAGTACCGCTACAGTTACTACGGCAACTGTTCCCGTGGGCACGATTGCTTTAACTACTGCCGCCAGAACTATCACTGGTACTATTACTGTTGATGGCAGCGGAGTATCTAATGCTTTTGTTGACGCTACGGACGGAGCCGGTGGCTACGCAGTGGCTCAAACCAGTTCTACCGGCACTTATACTCTAAATGTAGATAATGGCACATGGACCATACGAGCTCACAGCCATGGTTATGAAGGCGGTCCTTTACCGGTAACAGTCAGTGGTTCCAATGTCTCTAGTCAAACTATTGCCTTAACCGCAATTTCCGGCTTTACCATAAAAGCAGAACGTCCGGAAACATTTACGCCTAGCGCTGGAGGATTCCTAACCAACACCGATATTGGTAGTAATTTCCAGATGGAAATTCCGGCAAATGCCCTTGGTACAGGCTCCAATGCCGCAACGGTCACGACCAGTATCAACACTGCCATGCCTAATCCGCCCTCCGGCGCTATTCTTTCCAAAAACGCAGTATCAATAAACGCAGTAGGCTCTGACGGCTCACCGATTTCTAGTTTGAACGATGAAATTACAATTACTATTCCATATACCGAAGCAGATCTGCCTTCTGGCACGACTGAAGCATCACTGGTGATTGGTGTATGGAATGACGCGAATCAGACTTACGATACTCTTTCCACCACGGTGGCTCTTAACTTAACTTGGAGCGCAGTCAGTGGCGCTTCTACATATAATGTTTACAAGTCCACAGACAACTCAAGCTTCCCATTATTGGCTTCTCCTTCAGTCGCCAATTATTCGGCTACAGGGTTGACTGCTGGTACAACTTACTACTTTAAAATTAGCGCTGTTAACTCTACCGGCGATGAATCGGCTGCCTCAACAGCCGTATCTACAGTACCTGTTGTTTCAGGTGGCGGCGGAACTCCCGCTCCTGTCGCTAGCACTGGCGGTGGAGCTCCCGCAGCGGCCGCTATAGTCACTCCCGTTGTTGTCACTCCTGTAGTTACAGTTGACACCGGCTGTGCGGCTGGAGCAAAGTTCAGCATTACCACAGGCAAAGCCTGCGCTGCGGCAACGGTCACCCCGGCTACCCCGGCAACCCCTGCGGTTCCAGGAGTAAGCCCAGCCACCCCGGCAACTCCAGCCACAGTTTACAACCTTGGCACGACGACTCTCAAGAACGGTAGTCAAGGCGAAGCTGTCAAGGAATTGCAAAGATTCTTGAATGATAAATTGAATCTTGGTCTAGCCCTTGATGGTAAACTAGGTCCAAAGACAATTGCTGTGATAAAAACATGGCAAGCAGACAATGGTCTAGTCCCTGACGGTCTCATTGGCGCTAAGACAAAGGCGATGATGAACGCTGGGACGACACCGTCTACTCCAGCTTCAACTTCTCAATCTACAGGTTCCTACAATCTCGGCGCTTCCACCCTCAAAAGTGGTAGTCAAGGTGAGGCTGTCAAGGAATTGCAAAGATTCTTGAATGACAAATTGAATCTTAGTCTAGTGCTTGATGGTAAACTAATTTTATGGGTCCCGTTAGAAGTCAACTTTCGGGATTATATTATCAGATTAATTAAAGTTATACAATTATATTAAAGATTTAATAAAGTTAGTATGACTTCTAACGGGATGGGAAAAGATACAAAAATATTAGTTGAGTTAGTAGTTGTTGTAGCTCTCGTTGGGCTCGGACTTTGGTCATTTAAAAGTAGTCCTCTCCCTGTCGTAGATAATAGCGAGACAGCGGTGGAGGACACGACTACTGGCAGTGTGAATGCTACCAGTCCTGCAGCATCTATCAGCTATCAGAGTGCTTTAGTAAAATACAAAGATGCCCGTATCCAGCTTGATAATGCTTGTCAAGCAAGTCCAGACAGAATGACGTTCAAAAATAATACGAATATTATGATAGACAATCGCGCTCCGGTTGCTCGCACTGTCAAAGTTGGCTCTACTTTCACCATCAAAGCTTACGGTTTTAAGATTGTGAATATTTCCAGTGCTAGTTTGCCTGCCACTTGGTACGTAGACTGCGATACTTCTCAAAATGTTTCTACGATTCTGATTCAGAAGTAATTATTCTCCTCTTTGAGGAGTACCCTTTAGGGGGAGGTGGATGAATTTTCCACCTCGGCGCAAGCGCCACCCCTCAAGAGGGGAATTACAAACAAAAAACCATCCAAGGGTGGTTTTTTGTGTTATAATATAACCATGATAAACAAACATTTTTTTAAGACTCTGATTATTTTTGCAATTATGATAGCACTAGGGCTCTTAGCTGTTTATCTTGCAAAGTAGAGTAAATATGTTATAGTAGCTTTACCGCAAAGAAGACAGGCGAACATTTAAGTCCTGTTTAGTGGGTCGATATCTTTGACGGCGTAAGCCGTTTTTTTAATTGAAAATTAAAGAATTATGTTACAAAAATCAAAAAAAGAGGAAATGATAAAAGAGCTGGAAGGAGCCATAAAAGGTTCAGAATCTCTTGTCTTTGTAAACTTCCATGGTCTGAAAGTAGCTGACGAGACAGTCTTGCGTCGGGAACTACGAAACAAAGAAGTGGGGTACAAAGTTTCTAGGAAGACTCTTCTTGCTCGGGCGTTAAAAGGCAAAGCCGAGGGTGAGATTCCAGAATTGGCAGGAGAGGTCGCCATTGCATATTCCAAACCTGCCCGCAATGCTTCGCATAGCGATGCAGGCGGGGATACTACAATAGTGCCGCGCGAGATATACAACTTCCAAAAAACTCATAAGGGGATGTTGAGTATCCTAGGGGGGATATTTAATGGAAAGTTTGTAGACGGAGCATATATGATGGAATTGGCGACAATACCAAGTAAGGAAGTGTTACTTTCTAAATTGGCATTCTTGTTTAAGAGCCCTATGCAGCGTTTTGCATTTGCGGTAAGTGAAGTAGCAAAGGGGAAATAAATTAGGAATATGATCCCGTTAGAGGCCACGATCCACGAACGGGAGATGTTATTAAAATTATAAAATTAAATTTAAGTGGTAGAAAAATTTCTATGTATATCAATACACGGATCGGGATCTGCCTCTAACGGGATGGATAAAGATAAATTATTGGAATGGTTGGACAAGGCCACAACTCTAGAATTGAATGAAGTTGTTAAGGCAATAGAAGAAAAGTTCGGAGTGTCTGCGGCTGCTATCGCTGTAGCTTCCGCCGGCGCTGGCGCGACCGGAGCTCCGGCCGCCGAAGAGCAGAGTGCGTATACCGTAGTCCTTGCTTCAGCTGGCGAACAGAAAATTGCCGTGATGAAAATAGTAAAAGAAATCCTAGGCCTTGGTCTGAAGGATGCTAAGGATTTAGTGGACGCTGCTCCGTCAACTCTAAAAGAGGGTATGAAGAAAGCTGAAGCTACTGAACTTAAGAAAAAGATTGAAGAAGCGGGGGGCAAAATTGAGCTTAAATAGCTCAATTTTGAGCCGCAGGTGTGAGAAGTCATGGGATGACTTCTCAAGCGCCGAGGCGGGGGCTGCACAAAATTCCAGCAGGAATTTATGTGTGGCCAGATAGAGTTAAAATAATCTTGCTAAATACAAAAAATGTAGTAAAGTAGACGTATATGAGAAAATATACGTCTGTTTTATTTGCTTTCGTCTTATTTATTACTTTATTAGGTTTTAATGCTAATTCTGCTAGTGCGACAAATTGTGCGCCTGGGGACTTATTTAGTTCAGCAACAGGCCAGCCTTGCAGTGGCACAAAAATGGAAGTTAACGGAGGAGCTGATTCTTCAGAAGACGGCGATGTATTGAAGTTTAATGATTTACTCAAAAATGGTTTTGCCATTGGCTCCAAAGGAGATGATGTTAGAATGTTGCAACAGTTTTTAAGAGACTTAGGTTATTACTTAGGTAAAATTGATGGCAACTACGGCAAAAGAACAGCGAGAGCAGTAAAAGATTTTCAAGACGATAACGATATTACCGCGCCACCAGTACCACCCATCGTCATAGAAGACCCATGTAAAATACGCCCTGACCTATCTTTTTGCAAGCCACAGTCAAGCTACCCTGTCATTAGCGGAATTAGCGGGCCGCAGTCGCTAAAAATAAATGAAGCGGGGACTTGGGTGGTAAAAGCTTCTGATTCAAGCGGGAGGAGTCTTGCTTATTCAGTTGTTTGGGGGGATGAATATTATAAAACAACTCAAAATAGTTTATCTGCTCCTATGGCTAGAGAGCAAGTAGCGACTTTTACGCATAGCTATATGCAAGCCGGCACATATACACCAATATTTACCGTAACCAATGATGCCGGACAAATTACGCAAGCTAGCCTATCTGTCAGTGTAGGCGGAACAAATTATTATTCTTCCGTTTCTGTTCTTTCGCCAAATGGCGGGGAGTATTTACAAAAAGGAGCGACACAGACAATTACATGGCAAGACAATAGCACCACTACTTGTCCGAAAGGAGCAAACTGCATCTCTGTTAAACTTTATGACATTAAGTTAGTCGCCTACAACCCTTCTTGCACCAGTCAAGCTTGTCCTGACTACCACATTACCTCACGTATCATTGCTAGTAGTGTCTATGGGTATTCGTACGACTGGAGTATTCCAAATTGTACAACTAGCAAACCATGTTCTTCAAATTTTGAAGTAGGCACGGGCGCTTACACAATCCAGATTTGCCAGTCCGGTACTGCTATTTGTGATTCAAGTGATTCGTATTTTAAAGTTATACCTGCCATTTTAACAAACAACCCACCAAAGATAGTTTCTTCTACTATTCAGGCTACCATTTTAGCTGAACAGTCAGCCAGCTTTAATTTTACGGCGACAGACCTTGAAAATGATGACCTTTCTTGGTCTGTTGATTGGGGAGATTATGCGAAATATAGCGGCATATACGGCACAAGCGGGGGTTCAACTGGGATTGCTTGCCCCGTTGGCGGAGTTAAACAAAACGGGACAAATTATAATTTTTCTCCTAGCTATACTTGGGCCAGTGTCGGAAACTACGAAGTTACGGTTTCGGTGAGTGATTGTCGTGGTGGCACAGACTCTTTAAAATTTAGAGTTAATGTTAGTAGTACGAAGGTTTATAACCTTTCGATTGATACTCCTTCTCCTCTTCCTAATGCCACAGTTGGAACTAGCTATAAAGTTGCCATAGATGCTTCTGGGGGAACTTTGCCTGTTGGTTATAATAGTAACGGTTATAATTGGTCAGTATCATCTGGCTACTTGCCTTATGGATTATCACTGTCATCTAGCGATCATGGCATGGTTATAACTGGGACACCGACCATGTACGGAATTTTCCATTTTTCTCTTACTGCTTCTTTTAATTCAAGTATAACCGGCTTTCAGTCCGCTACTAAGGAATTTATTCTGGCAGTAGACTCCGGAACAACTAAACGCAGTTTCTAGTATATATGGAAATTTTAGAGAAAATTTTAGGGAGTGGAGCTCGGGTTAAAATAATGAAGCTATTTTTGCTTAATCGCGGCAAAGGCTTTAAAACTAAAGATATTGCCAAAAGAAGCCGAGTCAGTCCGGAAGTTGTTCGCCGAGAAGTTAAGCTACTTGCTTCTGTTAATTTTATCAGAAAGCGTTCGTCTCTGTCTCCCGAGTGGTACTTTAATTCGTTTTTTAAATACGCTCCGGAATTCGAAGAGCTCTTGGTGCGGTCTGACACGTTAAACAAGCAAACTATATCTGATAATTTGAAAAATATCGGGCGAGTGAAGCTTCTTATTATTTCCGGCGTATTTATTAAAAGCGATAATAGCCGAGTGGATTTGCTTATTGTCGGAGATAAGCTTAAAAAAGGTGAAATTGAAAAAGGAGTTCGTAAACTCGAGGCTTTGATAGGTATGGAGCTCGTTTACGCTGTTTTTGACACTAAGGAGTTTATTTATAGGTTAAATATGTATGATAAGCTCATTCGAGACATTCTGGACTTCCCAAATGAGGTTATTTTGCAGGCAAAAGGCTTTGGGGAGTTATCCACAAAGTCCTCTTCGCAAGCCTTAAAAAAGGCCTGAAATTTGATATAATGGATATATAGAACTTTAATAAGGTCGAAACTTAAAAAGGTTTAATTATTAGCTTATTTTTTCATTATGAGTAACATTTGGCTTACATGGGGTGACGTTTTTAACGCCTCACTTCAAGATTTGTGGTGGGGAGTGGTTCAGTTCACTCCGAAGTTTTTAATGGCGGTTGTCTTCTTTATAATAGGTTGGGTTTTGGGCAATATAATTGCCAAGGCCATTGCGCAGGTCTTTAATGCTTTGAAAATAGACAGCCTTTTCAAGTCTATCGGAGCAGACGACTTCTTTAGGAGAGCAGGGATAAATTTCGATAGCGGTCGCTTTGTCGGACAAGTTACAAAGTGGTTTGTTGTCGTCGTTTTCCTTCTGCCTTCGCTCAACTTACTGGGACTCGACTACATCGCCTCATTCTTAAAAGATGATGTTTTAGGCTTCTTGCCTAAAGTTGTGGTTGCGGCTTTTGTTTTGATAATTGCCGCGCTTGTTTCTGAAGGTCTTTCTAAGGTAGTTATGACTACAGCAAGAACTATGAGCTTGACTTCATCCAATATGCTTGGCGCTTTAGCTAAGTATTCTGTTTGGGTTTTTGCTTTTATAATTGCATTAGGCCAGCTTGGGATAGCAGACTACTACATGAGTGTTCTCTTTACCGGCATCATTGCGATGCTCTCACTCGGTGGTGCTCTGGCCTTCGGCTTGGGTGGCAAAGAGGCAGCTTCTCGATTTATCGCTAAGCTCGGGGAAGAGGTTTCTCATAGAGGCTAAAAAGATTTCTATTAGATATTCACAAAAAAGATGTCAACAGTTGACATCTTTTTTGGTTTCGTCTATACTCCTTTAATCAGTATGAATATCACAAGAAACAGTTTAAAAAGGCGGCGCTAATAGCAGACTTCTTTTTTGTCTGTAGGCCGCCTAAAAGGCGGTTTTTTGTTTGTAAAATCAGGACGAATTGACACTTTGAAAATTGAAAAACTGTCGGGTTTTGAGGAGGGTCTTTTTAGCCCAGACAGGAAAAAGTCGTAGAAAACTTTTAGTAGCGAGCGGTCGTGAAAAATTTTTTAATTTCGATTTTGTTTTCGTCCTAATGAAAAGTTAGGATTTGTGGTTTTCAAATTTCTTAACAGGAAATTTAAGGGCGTACGGTGGATGCCTTGACTTTAAGAGGCGATGAAGGACGTGGCGTTGCTGCGATAAGCTTC
>Ga0075929_120_pt1 | contig 12899 bp, 15 predicted proteins | sample RifGroA2_FD_67909 | JGI IMG/M metagenome (GOLD analysis project Ga0075929, IMG submission 67909) | Parcubacteria (Nomurabacteria) bacterium GW2011_GWA2_40_97 | reverse complement strand
TTAATTTTTCTATATCTTTTATTGTTTTGATTTTTTTTGCAGTTTCTCTTAAAATTTCTCCGGAGATATCTAATCCTCCGATTTTTGAACTTTCTGCCAAAGATAATTCTTTATACCTGCTCCAAGCTTTTTCCAAACTTGCTGTTGATGCCATATAAAAAACTGGAACTAGGTTTTCTCTTTCCATTTGGTCCTTTAATTTCGCTAAAAGACCATCCGAGGGAGAACGTATGGCTATAAAAATATTTTTCCCCAAAAGTTTAAAAGGCGCGATTTTTAATTCGCGGGCATCTTTTTCGGGAATAGCTCGAAGCGCTTCATTTTCTATACCCAAACGGGATAAGTCAATATAGGGGAGTTTATATTTCGATTCCGCTAAAGTTGCTACCAATTCTTCTTCTTCCTGTCTGCGTAGGTCGCCCAGTTGCTTATTTTGTTTTTCTTCATCAAAAGTCGCCATTAAACATAAATTATAACTTAAATGCTATAATTTACACAATGCCTGGAAAAAATAAGACGTTGGTGTTGTTGGATGCTCATGCGATAATACATCGTGCTTATCATGCCTTGCCTGAGTTTTTATCGTCCAAAGGTGAACCGACGGGGGCATTGTATGGACTTTCTAGTATGTTAATGAAAATAATTACCGATCTGAAACCGGATTATATTGTAGCTTGTTATGATTTACCACAGAAAACTTTTAGACACGAAGCATATGAAGGATATAAAGCGGGAAGAGCAAAAACCGAGGATGCCCTTGTTTTGCAGTTAAAAAATTCCAGACAAATTTTTGAGGCATTCAATGTTCCTATTTATGATGCCCCGGGTTTTGAAGCGGATGATATCTTGGGTACCATAGTAGAAAAAATGAAAACAGCTCCACCGACTGGTGGAATAAATATAATTATTGCATCTGGCGATATGGACACAATGCAATTAGTGGATGGAGAAAAAGTACAAGTGTATACCCTGAAAAAGGGAATTAATGACACTATTTTATATAATGAAAAAAAGGTGGTTGATAGGTTTGGCTTCAAACCAAAATTTTTGCCAGACTATAAGGGATTGCGAGGCGATCCATCGGATAATATTATTGGCATTAAAGGTATCGGTGAAAAAACCGCGACCAATTTAATTATAAATTTTGGAACCATAGAGGAGATATATGAAAAGATAAAAAAAAACGAGAATACATTTATTGAGAGTAATATTTCTCCGAGAATATTGGAACTCATAAAAAACAACGAAGAAGAAGCTCTATTCTCAAAAACTTTAGCGAAAATCAGGAATGATGCACCCGTAGAATTTTCCTTACCGCAGAAAACTTTTTGGGAAAATGCAGATTTGAAAAAAATTGAAAATATTTTTTCTGTGTTTGAGTTTAGAAGTTTATTTGCGCGCTTGGAGGGTTTTTTTGGAAGTAACCAGAAATCAAATTCAGTAGGATTTACCCGGGTCCTCGGGTCGCCTGCGCAGGATTCTTTAGAAGAGCAGGCTCAACCAGACCAGCTCGTAAATCCTCTGAATTTGATTTCTGAAAAAATAGATAAAAAAGAATTACAGGAAACTTCCATTGCTTTATGGCTTTTAAATTCGGATATAGTAAACCCATCTCTGGACGATATTTTGCTTTTCGGCAAAACAAGTTCTTTTGAAACAGCGCGGGATTATATCTTTAAGCAATTGGAAGAAAAAAAATTAGATAAAGTATATGAAGAGATAGAAAAGCCTATTATACCGATAGTAAAAAAAATGCAAGATTATGGCATCTTGATAGACAAAAAATATTTTGAGAATTTATCAAAAGAATATCACAAAGAATTGGATAAATTAACTGCTAAAATATATAAAATAGCCGGTACAGAATTTAATATCAATTCGCCTAAACAATTAGGGGAGGTGATTTTTGGCAAGATGGGAATGAAATCAAATAAGAGAAAGGGTGCCAGTGGCTCTTTTTCCACCAGAGTTTCAGTCTTGGAGGAATTAGAAGAAGATAATCCAATTATAAAAGAAATATTATCTTATAGGGAATTGCAAAAATTACTTTCTACTTATATTGATGTAATTCCTAAAATGGTTGGGAAATTACTTTCTACTTATATTGATGTAATTCCTAAAATGGTTGGGGAAGATGGCCGTTTGCATGCCAAGTTCTTGCAGAATGGCACGACCACAGGAAGATTTTCCTCTCAAGATCCTAATTTGCAAAATTTACCCATAAAATCAGAGTTAGGTAAAAAAATAAGAAATGGATTTGTGGCAGGCGAGGGATATAAACTTTTGGCTTTTGACTACAGCCAGATTGAGCTTCGAGTGGTAGCTATGCTTTCCGGAGACAAAAGAATGACCCAGATATTTCGCCAGGAAAAAGATATTCATGCAGGGGTGGCTTCATTTGTTTTTGGAGTGCCCATAGAGAAAGTAGATAGTGAAATGCGTCGTAAAGCGAAGGTGATAAATTTTGGCATTATTTATGGCATGGGGGTTTCTTCTCTGCGCAAAAGTTTGGGAGGCACTCGCCAAGAGGCGCAAAAATTTTATGATAATTATTTTAACCAGTTTTCGGGAGTGCGAGATTATTTGGAAAGAGTGAAGGCCTTTGCCATGAAACATTCTTATACAGAAACATTATTCGGCAGACGCAGATATTTCCCCAATATAAATTCCAGAATTCCGTTTTTAAAAAATATGGCTGAACGCACTGCCATCAATGCGCCTGTTCAAGGCACGGCTACAGCCGACATAATCAAACTGGCTATAAGGTATGTGGAAGAAGATTTAGAAAAAAAGAATCTGTTAGACAGGACACACCTGGTGCTTCAAATACATGATGAGCTGGTTTACGAAACTGAAAGTGGAATTCTTTCGGAAGTTGAAAAAATAATAAAAAATACCATGCAGACAGTACTAGAACGGTCATATTTGCACTATAAAATCGATATTCCTTTGGTGGTACATTCCGGTTCAGGGAATAATTTGGGAGAGGTTAAATAGGGTATTTTTATGGTATAATAAAATAATGGAAACGGGGAATATGATAAGACAATTTGCGGATAAAAATCCTCATAAAAATTCTGTGCATAGAGTTTTGGCGCAGTCATATCTCTTTTATTTTATTTTATTCTTGCTCAGTCTTTTCTTAGATTTCATATTTCCACTTAAAATTTTTGAAGAAACCGCCCTGATATCAGTGGGCATTATATTTTTAATACTGGGCACCTTTTTAATATTTTGGGCGCAGAGGACTTCTCATAAATTAAAGAAAGAAAATATAAATAAAGAAATTTTTTATCATGGTCCCTATTGTTATACTCGGAGTCCGACACATTTTGGGCTTTTTCTTTTAATGTTGGGCTTCGGAATTATTACCAAATAAAAAATCAGTCAAACTTTAGTATGATTTACCTTTTTTGCGGTGATGATGTTAAAAATAAACATTCTAGTTATGAAAAATTTATAAAATCCATACCAATCGGTACGGAGACTTTTTTTATCAGTAAAAACGATTTCAGTCCAATTCAAACGGAGAGTTTTTATTCGGGGTCTGGGCTTTTTTTTACGAAATGCGTGGTAGTTTTCACCAATATTTTTGAGAAAGAAGAGACCCTGGACTTTGTTTTGGAGAAATTAAATATAATGGGTAAATCCGAGAATAGTTTTGTCTTTTTGGAAGGAAAGTTGAACAAAGCAGTACTGGATGCTTTTAAGAAAGCCAGAGCGGAACTTAATGTTTTTGAATTGCCGAAGGAGAAGATAGAAAAATTTAATAATTTCCTATTAGCTAATGCGCTGGAAAACAGAGACAAGTTTAATTTGTGGATTTATTTTAGACAAGCTTTAGAAAACGGGGCGGGGATGGAGGAACTCGCGGGTATCCTTTTCTGGAAAGCCAAAGATATGCTTTTAAAAAAAAGTTTTAGCAAGTTTTCCGAATCTGAACTTAAGAATTTTGCGAGCAATCCGCCCGTAGCTGTTTTGGTAGGTAACAGTAAAATACCTCCGCCCGTAGCTGTTTTGGTAGGTAACAGTAAAATACCTCCGCCCGTAGCTCAGCTGGTAGAGCAGCTCCCTTTTAAGGAGAAGGTCCTCGGTTCGATCCCGAGCGGGCGGACAATATTAAAGCTAAGGAGTATAATTTGTTCATGGATAAAACTGCTGAATTGGAAAAACTAAAACAGGAAATGGCAGACGATAAAAACTTGCCGCTTCGAGAATCCAACCTCGTTTTTGGAGAAGGCAATCCCAATTGCGACATACTTTTTATAGGGGAAGCGCCAGGCTTCAACGAAGATCGTGAGCAGAGACCTTTTGTCGGACGAGCCGGGCAATTGCTCAGAGCCGGTATCCGTAAATTGGGTTGGCGGGAAGAAGACGTTTATATTACGAATGTTGTTAAGCGCCGACCGCCGGAAAATCGCGATCCTAACCCAGAGGAAATTGAAAGCTATAAACCATATCTGGCTAAGCAGATAGACATTATCAATCCGAAAATCATCGTACTTCTCGGTCGGTTCTCTATGAATTATTTTTTGCCTCTGGCCAAAATTACCCGAGATCAGGGCAAACTCTTTAAGATAGAGAAATACTTTGTTCTGCCAATGCTCCATCCCGCCGCTGCGCTTAGGGGAAATGAAGCGATGAAAATGTTTAAAGAGACTTTTTTGAAACTCCCTACTGTTCTCCAGAAAGTTAATTCCGGTAAATTTAACGAAGTCAAACCGGAACAAGTTCAAAAACAGCAAAAACTTGAAGATGTTCAGACCAAGCTTTTTTAATAATCAATAGATTTACTAAATAACAAAATTACTGTTTTTTCAACCAGTCAATCATTTTACTAAAAGTGCCGGGGCCGGCTTCTCCATCCGCGGTTAGACCCTCTGCTTTTTGGAAGTTTATCACATCCGTTTTTGTGCTTACCCCGTAGTCGTTGTCCACTTTTTGGGAAGTATTGTTGTATATATTTAAGAATGTTTGGATAGTTCCTACCCTGGTACCGCGAGATTTCTCTTTCATTGAAATGTTGTCGTCAACAAGCTTCTGCAGGTCGTTTATCAAACTCTGATATTTAAAAGGGGTAGTGTTATTGGGAATGTCGGGTTCTTCCGATGTTTCTTCTTTGGGAATATTTTCTTCCACCGAAGGTTCTAGGGCTTCTATTTCATTTTTCAATTTTTCTATTTTCTGTTCTAGCTCTTTATTCTTTTGTTCCAATTCTTGCTGTTTTTGTTTTTCAACATGCGTGCTACCGGACTCAATACTGACAACAGCCCAATATCCCAATAGAATAACTATAAGCAAGATAATAATTCCAAACAATATATCTTTAAAATTTTTCATAACATAGGCATTATAACATTTCGTGGCAGATTTTTGCAAAATGATGTTAAAATAGGATAGATGATTTATTTGTTTAATTTTTTAAAATGTCACCAAAAAATATATTAATTATTCATGATATCAGAAGCGTGACCAATGTCGGCGCGATGTTTCGGACGGCTGATGCAGCAGGTATAAATAAAATTTATTTGACTGGCTATACGCCGACGCCGCTTGATCGTTTTGGCAGAATCCGCAAAGATATGGCCAAATCTGCCCTTGGGGCGGAAAAATTTGTGTTTTGGGAATATAAAAAAAACTTAGTCATTCTTCTTAATAAGCTAAAACGAGAAAAGTATTTGATTATTGGCATTGAACAGACGAAAAATTCTTTAGATTATAAAAAGATAAAACTAGGGAAGAAAAATGCTTTTATCGTAGGCGCAGAAGTTGTTGGTATCCATAAAAATGTACTTCGAAAATGTGACATAATCGCCGAAATTCCAATGCGAGGCAAAAAAGAGTCGCTAAATGTTTCTGTAACTTGCGGGGTGGCCTTGTTTAGGATTTTGAATTTATAAAACAAAGAAATATAAAATTTAGAAAGCCTTGCGCAGGAGTTTAGAAAATAAAAATGGTACTCCATTTATTATTTTCTTGAACGACGAGTAGTTCGCTGGCAAAGCTTTGCCAGATAGATTGCTTTATAAATTTTATATTTCTTTGTTTTTTAATTATTTTTGATGCACCGAGCAAAAATGAGCAGATAAATTTCTGTAATCGGACATTGAATCCCCGCCGGCTTTTATGCTTTTAGTTAGAATTTTTTGCATTGCTTTGAATATCAATTTTATTTCTTGCCCTTTGGGGTCTCGGCGTAGGAGGGTTGAGACTTTTCTTTCCGGATGCACTCCTGCTTGCCATAGTATTTCATCGGAATAAATATTTCCAATACCGGCTACGATTGATTGATCTATTAGAACAGTTTTGATTTTACCATTTGGTTTTCTTTTTAGTCTTTCTTCTAATTTTTCTGGGGTAAAATTTTTATCTAATGGCTCTGGTCCTATATTTTTTAAATGTCTAGTGTCGTGAGCGGTCTTTGTATTAAGCAAAGTCATTTTGCCGAATTTGCGCGTATCCGAAAAGGCCAGGTAATTTTTACTTGTCCCGCCGTGGCGTGGGTTGGAAAGAGTAAAAATTATATGCACGAATTTATCTTTATTATTAAAGAGCAAATGTCCAGTCATCTTCATATGAACCAAAATAGTTTTGTTTCCCGACAAATTTATCAGAATGTTTTTTGCCTGCCTTTCTACTGATTTAATTTTTTTACCGGAAACTTCTTTTTTAAAAACTTCAAAATATTTTGGGCTTGCTACCGTATCGTATTTGCGCTTGTCTTTAGTTTTTAGGTCTGTCCAAACATCTTTAATACTTAGACCGATTATTGTTTTTCTTAAACCTCTGACGGTTGTCTCTACTTCCGGTAATTCGGGCATGGCTACTTTCCGCTCAAAATTTTTAAAGCTTCGCGGATTTTGGTATTAGTGTCGGTATTAGGCAAGACTTTCTTCAGAGCCTCACGTGCTTCACTTTGCGAATAGCCAAGAGACCTTAAGGCTTCCAAGGCGTCAAGCTCTCCTTGCAGGGAAGCGCCTGTTTTGCCTGCGACTATTTTGTCTCTAAGTTCGATAATTATTTTTTCCGCAGTTTTTCTGCCGATACCGGAAATTTTTGTCAAATAAGCTGTATCTCCTGTGCCGATAGCTTTTTTCATTGTCTCAATTGAAGCAATGCCTAAAATACTAAGGGCTCCCTTCGGTCCAATGCCGGAAACATTTATAAGCATTTCAAAAAATTCTAATTCTTGCCGATTTAAAAATCCATAGAGATCTAATATATCTTCACGCACGTGAGTATGAATCCATAATAGAATATTTTCGTTTATTTCACGCCCGACCGAGAGGCCTCGGCCGTTCGGGCGGGTTTTAAGCTTAGATAGGGTGTCTGGTGATATATTTATTTTATAACCAACCCCAACTGTTTCCACTATTAAAAACTTGTTAGTTTTTAAAATTATTTTTCCTTTTATGCTTCCAATCATATGGTAATTATAGCTTTTTACGACAAGATTAACTGCTTGACTTTTCTATAGGAAAGTGCTATACTTGTAAGGTTAAATAAGAAGGTCTTATTTAACAAGAGTTATTAGCTCTTTGACATTTTTTAAATAAAAAATTTTTTCGTAAGGAGAAGTTATGAAAAACGTTATGCAGCCGGAAAAAACGGCAAAGCACGTTATGAATAAACATGGCGTGGAATTAGCAAGACTTGCCAGAAATTTTGGTGTTAGGAGGGAAGATTTTGTGTCTTTTCTTAAAAACAAAAAAAGAACAGACAAGTTCTTTAATGGATTAAACACCGATAACTGGTTTACAAATCTTCAAGCTGAAGCTAAAAAAATCGGCGCTCGTATTCATCTAATCACAAATTTGTCAGTGGATTATACAAAACCACATAATGATGCTGCCATGACAGGTGGACCACAAACAGAATCAAATTATAATGTTCTCAAGGTGGCAGATTTATATCAACCATCAGAAAACAAAGTAACTACTGAAACTATTATTCTGTTTAATTGGCCTAACGGTGGAGGAAACTATCAAAAGGCAATAGAGTGGGGACTCTCAAATAATCTTCTTAAAACAACCCCGCATGTTCCATTTGCTATTGGAGAAAATTATCCAAAACTCAATTATGAACTTGGATCCAATCCAATGTACGTAGTTGAAACAACTGGTTGTACGTTTGGTAGCTATCCTAACGCGTGCGATGTGTGGTGGCACGATGCGGAGCGCAAGTCCTACCTCGATTGGCAGAGCTATTTTGGCTACAGCTACGACTGGTTTGCTTTCCGCAAGTAATACTTAAAACTTAGTCGCTTGGGTCTTTTGTTCCCTTGGATTTTGTTCTTGTCTCATTTTAAAAAATTATTTAAATTTTTCAATCTCTGTTCATAATCCCTACACATGTTTGTGTAGGGATTTTTTATGTTAAAATAAAAATGGTAGTAGGTGAATATGCGGATGATTACGATTTTCTGCTACCGAATCCAGTATCCATACATTGAGAATATCTTCGGCTACGGCTTAAGATAGAGTGGTGTATGTAGACACTTCATAAAAAATGAAGATACTTGGTATAGAATGTTGAGTGATTATTATCACAAATAATACACAACCTTAAGAGTATTCAAGAGGTGGTGAAATTGATGACATTCTATATATACGTTTGATAGCAATCCTAACGCGTGCAATGTGTGGTGGAACGATGCGAAGCGCAAGTCCAACCTCAATTGGCAGAGCAATTTTGGCAACAGCAACGACTGGTTTGCTTTCCACAACTTTCTTCATTTCTCTCCTATTTTTGTGGGAGAGTTTTGTTTTATGAGCTGTCCATTCCAACCACCTAACATTCTGCCTATTTCATCTATTTGTAAAGAAAGAGAAATATATTTTTTATCATCCAACGATTTAGTTTCCCATAAGACCATTAAAAGTATTTTAAGTGTGTCTATCTTTCTTATCGCCAACCTGACCCACGGATGTTTTTCTTCGCGAGATAAAAAAGTGGCAATAGAAATTGCTTCCATAATTTCAATGAAATAAGTGTCAACCTTTTGTCCCAGAGAATATTTATATATTTTGGGTAAAATTTGATAAAAAGTAATCCAAATTAAATAGCAACTCTTCACTTTTGCCATTAGTGGCAAAAGTGGGGGGGGGGTTAGAATTATTAGCATGCTTCAAATTCAACTTGTTCATACATATCAATATATCATTTCTATGGAGAATTTACTTCTGGCATGGAAAGAATTTTTGAAAGGTAAAAGAAATAGAAAAGATATTTTAGATTTTGAAAGAGATTTAATGGCGAATGTTATTGAACTTCACATTGACTTAGTGAGCAAAACATACAAGCATTCAAACTATTATGCATTCAATATTTCAGACCCCAAACCTAGAAATATACACAAAGCCACAGTTCGAGACAGACTACTACATCACGCAATATACAGAATATTATATCCATATTTTGATAAGAAATTTATTTATGATTCATATTCTTGCAGAATAGACAAAGGAACCCATAAAGCCATATACAGATTTGAAAATTTTATCAGAAAAGTAAGTAAAAACAACACTAAAACCTGTTGGGTATTGAAATGCGACATTAGAAAATTCTTCGCAAGCATAGACCATAAAATCCTGAAAAAATACTGTCAAAGCCCGCCTTTGACAAGATCGGGGATTGCCCTTAGGTAATTTAACTTCTCAACTTCTGGTAAATGTCTATATGAATGAATTTGACCAATTTGTGAAACATAAACTGAGAGTAAAATATTATATAAGATACGCTGATGATTTTGTTGTTTTAAGTGACAGTAAAAATTATCTTGAAAACTTGCTTCCCAAAATTAATGATTTTCTGAACGAGAGCCTAAAGCTCTCACTGCACCCTGATAAAGTTTTTATAAAGACAATCGCTTCAGGTGTGGATTTCTTAGGTTGGGTTCATTTTCCAAAACATAGAGTATTGAGAACAACAACAAAGAGAAGAATGTTGAAAAAATTAAAAGATAATCCCAAAAATGAAACGCTTCAGTCTTATTTAGGCTTATTGAAACACGGTAATGCGTATAAATTGAGTAAAATAATTAAAAGTTGATTTATTTAATATTTTGATATAGTATAAATCTTATGCCAATTATAAAATCAGCCAAAAAAGCAATTAGAGGATCCTTTCGCAAAAAAGCCTTTAATGACCGTCAAAAACATGCCATGAAAGATATCATTAAGAAAATTGAGAAAACCGCCAAAACAGACAAAAAAGAGGCAGGGAAGTTATTAAGTTCCGCTTTTGCTATTATAGATAAAACAGCTAAAAAGGGTGTTATTAAAAAAAATAATGCTGCTCGTAAGAAATCTCGTTTATCAAAATTAGTTAAATAAATTATTTACAAAATAAAAAAGCCCCCGATGGGGCTTTTTTATTGATAAGGTTAAATATTATGCACGTTGTACGTTTGTAGCATTCAATCCCTTTGGGGATTCCTCTGTTTCAAAAGAAACAGCATCGCCTTCATGCAATTCGTCAAAACTTACGCCGACGAGAGAATTACTATGAAAGAATAAATCTTTCTGTAGTCCTTCTCCTGTGATGAAACCGAAACCTTTATCAGTGAGTCTTTTTATTGTACCAGTCATTGATTTTTTTGTTAGATTGTTAAACACAAATAAGTTTTACTTAAGAAATCGACTCTTTTCGCACCTACTTTGTCCACTAAGTATAGTATATAGTAGGTAATTTGTCAAATTTTATCCGGTTTAACTATGTTTTTTGCTTGCGTCTGAAACAGCCAATGTTTTAGATTCGTAATATGCTTTTCTTACAGCCAGAATAAGTAAGACAATTAGTAAAATAATTAAAAGCCACCCCAGGAGAGTATTTGGTAAGAAACCATCTCCGAACAAGAAAGCCAAGGCCCCCTGCTGTACTACTTCTCTATCTCCTATAGTGTTTTTTGAATAAGCGAAGACCTCTTCTTGGGCGCTATTGTCAATTATCGTATAAGCAAGGTTCGCCGTAACCACAACAATTTTGCCTACTTCAGTATCAGTTGTTACTTGCACTCTTACGTTTACGCTGCCTTCTTCTTGTGAATCCAGATTGCCGATATTAGCTACCACCGTGCTATTTTCTGTAGAGAAATAACCCCTGCTTGCTTCCATAAATTCAAGTTCCTTAGGGATAGAAATTCGCAGAACAACGTCTCGAAGATTTTTTGAAGAAACATTTTTGTAATTAACTACATATTCAATAATATCTCCTCTCCTTATTGTTTCTCCGTCTCGGCTGACATTAAGCAAAACAAGTGATGGTCGAGAAGTTCCGGCAGTATTATTTGTGTTGGTAACTACTGTAGTATTTCTATAAACAGTATTTGTATTTGTGTTCGTATCAATATAAACTGTCGGACTAGTGGTTCTGAAACTTACAATATCACCGCGAGAAGTCCCATATTGATTTATAACTACTGCTTGATAATAATATATTCTACCGGATACAAGGTTAAACAAACTTTCATAGAAAGGATTTGATTGGGTACTGCCGATATTCTTATTGATAGTTACACTTCCGAGTGCTTGAGTTGTCCCGTATTCAAAATATCCAGTGGTATAAACATTATTGTTTACCAAACCAAGACCATTCAATCTGGCGCTTGATTGACCGACATTAGAAACCATAATGGTAACAGCAGTCGGTGTGCATGTTCCATAATCACATGCATTATCTTCATAATCACTTTCCGTTCTAAACGATAATATATTTCCGTAATCAATATCATTATTATTTTCTGCTACTGCTCGGAAATAATAAGTAGTATCTGGGTTGAGGTTGTCAATTGATTGTTCAAAGTTTCGTGAGCTGGTACTTTTGCTAGATTTATCGGTTTCGTGAGAGAGGGAACTTCTACTAGTGCCCCATTCAAACCATCTCCGAGTACTGGTACCGTTGGTATCTACATAACCATTCAAAATGGCGGAATCATTTTGGACATCCGTAGCGGAATAGGTAGTTACATTCGGTCCTTCTTCGTTGTCATTGTTATTTCCGTCCTCATCAGTTCTGAAGCTTTTTTGACTACCAAAAACCCTTTCTCCTGAATCGTTTTGCGCTACCGCTCTAAAATAATAAGTTTCATCACTATCTAATCCATCTAAATCATAATCAAAATCAGTGCCACTAGTATGTCCATAATTTATATGACTAGTATGATTATCATAATCATTGTCAGTGCCCCATTCAAACCAGGCTTCTACATTTGAGCCGCCATTTGAATCGACAAAACCATTCAAAGTAGCGCTTTCTTCGTCAATATTAGTAGCCGCTCTTGTATTAACAGTTGGTTGTTCATCATCTTCGTCTTCCACATAAATTGTTACCGAATCACTGGCTGAAGCACTGCTATTACTGCATCTAATGGTGTAAATTTCAGTATCATATAAAGCGCCAGTGTAAAAACTGCCGGAAGTGCTTTTCGTTCCAGACCAACTATTTGTCCCGCCAGTTGCGGAACAGGAAGTAGCATTATTAGAAGTCCAACGGATGTAAGTTGAATCTCCATAATTTAAATCTTGATCACTGGCGGTGATATCAACTGTAGGGTTTAGTTCTTCTTCGTTTTCATTAACAACAATTGTTATAGAATCGTCGGCTGACCCAGTATCATTAGAACATCTGATTGTATAAGTTACGTTATCGTATAACGATCCAGTGTAAAAACTGCCACTGAAACTTTTATTGCCCGCCCAACCGTTAGAACCACCACTAGCACTACAAGAAGTGGCGTTAGTAGAAGACCAACGAATATAGGTAGAAGCATTGTAGGCTACATTAGGATCGTCAGCCGAAATATTGACGGTCGGATTTAAAACTTGAGAGCCGACATTTACTGTAACAGTATCAGTAGCCGAACCGCTATTGTTCACACAAGTCAGAGTGTAAGTCTTAGA
>Ga0075929_123_pt1 | contig 15955 bp, 17 predicted proteins | sample RifGroA2_FD_67909 | JGI IMG/M metagenome (GOLD analysis project Ga0075929, IMG submission 67909) | Parcubacteria (Nomurabacteria) bacterium GW2011_GWA2_40_97 | reverse complement strand
TAGGCACAGAGTACCCAATTCAAACTCTAGACGGAGAAATCAAAGTTACTATTCCGGAAGGCGTTACCATCAATGAAATCTTGCGCGTGCGAGGCAAGGGCGTGCCTGTGTCTAAAAATAAACGTGGCGACCTATTGATTAAACTCAATATCAAACTTCCGTCAAAAATTTCTCGTACATCTCGCGCTCTCATAGAAGAACTCAAAAAAGAGGGGATATAATTTATGTTACCAGGACAAGTTGTTTATATTGGTTTACTTTTGCAGTTCATAGGGCAGATATCGTATATTGCAAGTATTTTTAGGGGACATGCAAAACCTAACTTAGTTTCATGGTTTATTTGGATGTTGGCGCCCATGATTGGTTTCTTTTTTCTGGTTCAAGCTGGAGCAGGGTTCTCTGCTCTACCTATTTTCATGGCTGGTTTTGGACCTGCTATAATTATTCTTTTTTCAATTTTTATTAAAAATGGATACTGGAAAATAAATGCTTTTGATTTATATTGTGGGGCTCTCGCTCTTCTTGCGTTGATATTCTATGTTGTTACTCATAACTTGGGTATCTCAATTATTTTTGCCATGTTGAGTGATAGTTTGGCCGCTGTTCCAACTATTGTAAAATCATGGAAGTTTCCTGAGACAGAAAGTGGTCTACTCTTTTTTCTCGCAATGTTATCGAATATTCTTGGATTGCTTACAATTAAAGTCTGGTCTTTCTCAATATCCATATTCGGTATTTTTGTTGTAATTCAATGCGTTGTTATATTATTTTGTATTTATAGAAAAAAGATTTTCAAATTTTAGAAATTTTTTGCCCTTCGGCTGTATCTTTTATTTCGTAGCCCAGAGAATTAATTTTTCCTCTTAATTCATCAGATTTTTTGAAATCTTTTTCTTTGCGTGCTTGCTCACGTTCTTCTACCAATTTCAAAACTTCTTCGGGTATTATTTTTTCTTTCAAGTCTGCAAAACCGAGTCCAAGAACTTTATCAAAGTCTAACACTGTGGCCTTTTTGTCGGCATCTGAAATTTTTTCATCTTTGATTACATCCCAAAGAATCGTTAATGCTCGGGGTGTGTCTAGGTCGTCAGCTAGGTATCCTTGGAATTTTTGCTGGGACTCCTTATTTATTTTGCCCACCTTTTTCCCTAGGGCCGTGTAGAGCCCGTAGAGCCTTTTTAGGGCTATTTCGGCGCCTTCCAAGGCTTCCCAGACGAAATTTACCCTTGTCCTGTAGTTTGCCATCAACAGCCAGAATCTATAAGCTACAGGGTCTATGTCTCTTTCGATTACATCCCTCAAAGTGTAGAAATTGTTCTCGGATTTTGCCATTTTTTTCTGGTCTACAAGGACCCACTCATTATGCTAACTGCTTTCCTAGATTTTTCATGGACATTGCCGAACATTCTATGTGCCAGCCTGGACGGCCCTTGCCTAGTTCTGTCTCCCAAAAAACATCTCCGTCCTTTGAGTCCCACGCTTTCCAGAGCGCGAAGTCCTGCGCATTTTCTTTGTCATACTCGTCTTTTTTTATTCTACTCATTCTGCCAGCGGCATTTTCTTTCTGGTTTTCCAAAACTAGGTGTGAGAGTTTTCCGTAATTTTTAAACTTTTTAATATCAAAATAGACACTATCGTCCTCGCTTTTGTAGGCGAGTTTTTTGTCCAGCAATTTTTTTATGATTTCTACCATCTCGGGGGTGTAGTCGGTAGCTTTGGTGAATTTAGTAGGGTTCTCTATGTGGAGAGACTTAATATCTTTTAAAAATTCTTGCGTATAGAATTCCGTAAATTCTTTTAAGGACTTTTTTTCTTTTTGCGATTCACGAATAGTTTTGTCGTCAATGTCTGTCAGGTTCATGACGTGCTTCACTTTGTACCCACCATATTGCAACACTCTTTTCAAAATGTCAGCAAAAACATAGGCGCGATAGTTCCCGATGTGGGGATAGTTATAAACTGTCGGTCCACAACTGTACATATGTACTTCGTCTTTATCAATAGGGGAGAAGACTTCTTTTTCGCGTGAAAGGGTATTATATAGTAGGATTTTGTGCATTTTCTTTGAATTCATTTCTATATATCGAAATAAGAGTATAAAGCATACTTACGGATAGTGGCCCTATTAAGATACCTATCGGCCCCAAAAGTGAAATTCCACCAAGGACCGCCGAAGTCGTGTTGCCTGCAGTGAAAAGAAAAATAATAGCAGGAACAGAAACCAGGGCAGTGCCGAAAGTTGGGATGAGAGACATAAATGCAGCCACTAAACCCCAAAGGGCACCATTGGGAATATTAAAAATCCAAAATCCAACCCCCAAAAGCGTTCCTTGGATGACAGCTATTAAGAGAGATCCCTTTATAACACTATTTACAGCCTGAGTTAATCTAGCAATTATTTTTTCATCGTCTTTATCAGAAAGAGGGGACAGCATAATCACAGCTTTTTTCCATTTTGTGCCGTCTTTTAAAAAATAAAAGATAATTAAAAGCATTAACATAAATGAAAAGAAGGCAGAAATTGTAGTGCTAAATATGTTTGCTATATTATTTGATACGTAAGAAACAAAACTTGCAGCTTTCTCGTTTATATCAAAAACTATGCTAGAGGGCAGTATTTTGTTCACGGCAGTATTTATTGAAGTCATAAATGGTCCGGTACTTTTATTGTCTACAACTTGGTGGTATATATCTTGGCTTTGATTAAAAACTAAGACACCAGTGCCCAAAATCGGCCCGCATAAAACTAGAGCAAAAATAAAAACAGTTAAAAGAGCAGAGAGCCAATTGGGTAATTTATTTTTGTTGAACCATTGATGTAAGGGGTAAAGCACAATAGCGAAAGATAGTCCTAATACTATAACCACCCAAAAAGGTTGAAAAATAAAAAAAGTAAAAATAAGAGTTGCTAGCAAGAGCCCAAAGAAGAAATATCTTTCAATGATTTTCGTTTGCATATAAGGACATTGTACCACAAGCCTTGCATTTTGGGAAAAATTCATATAATATAAGCCCTATGAATAAAGAGGAATTCGCAGTTATACAGACAGGTGGCAAGCAATACAAGGTCTCAAAGGGAGGCTTTCTTTCTATTGAAAAGATAACAGGAGAATACAAAAAAGGCGATAAATTATCTTTTGACAAAGTCTTGCTCGTAGATGACGGTAAGGACACGACCATAGGCACACCTTATATCAAGGGCGCTAAAGTGGAAGGAGAATTGGTAGAAATCGGCCGTGCTCGAAAAATCCTAGTTGTAAAATATAAACAGAAATCTCGCTACCTCCGCCGCAACGGTCACCGCCAGCCATTTTTCAAAGTGAAAATTATTTCTATAAAATAAATAAAAAAATCCCTAATTGGGATTTTTTTATTGCCGATTCTTTAATGCATTTTTGAGGGTGTCGTTGTCGGAATATTCGAGTTCGGTACCTGTCGAGAGGCCACGGCCGAGGGAAGAGATTTTTACTGTTTGTTTTTCGGATACGTCTTTTATTTGTTCTCGTACATATTGGTCTGTATGGTCGCCTTGTGGGCTTAGTGAAAAGGCCAAAATTATTTCGCTTAATTTATTTGGTTCTTTGCTTCCAGAAATTTTTTGTTTCAATTCTTCGATTCGAATTCTACTTTTAGTAGTTTTCTCTACTATAGGGACTAGCCCACCCAATATAAAATATTTGCCATGATACATTCGGCTTTTTTTCACACTTTCTAAATCAGAATCTTTTTCTACTACGAGTAGGGTAGATGAGTCTGCATTTACATTGCTACAAATATCACACAATTTTTCTTTTTTATTATTTAAAATAAAAAACCTAAAACATTCTCCACATTGTGCCACTTCTTTTTTCAAATCCAAAATCAGCCCCGATAAATTTTCATTGTAGGCGGGAGTTCTCGACATTAAAAAATAAACAAAACGCTTCGCTTGGCGTTCTCCAATCCCCGGAAACTCTTTAAAAATTTCAGCCAATTTTTCTATAATATCCATTAGACAAGCATTATATCATTAGAATTCATCCAAGTCCCCTTTAACTTTCGAAGCAGAAAATTCACTAATGTTACTTTTTTCCAATGTTAGGAATGTTGTCGTTTTTTCGTCAAAATATAGGTCGATTTTACCAGTCGGACCATTGCGGTGTTTTTCAATTAAGATTTCGGCGATATTTGTTTTTTCAGATTCCTCTTTTCCTTTGTCGTCTCGGTGAATGAACATTACCACATCCGCGTCCTGTTCTATACTTCCAGAGTCACGCAGATCTGAGAGACGAGGCTTGCCACCACGAGCTTCCACAGCGCGAGACAGCTGAGATAAGGCAAGTACTGGTACATCGAGCTCTTTGGCCAAGCTTTTGAGCGAACGGGAAATTTCTGTCACTTGGTTTACCATGCTATCGTAATTTTTTGAGGTTGTCATTAATTGCAAGTAATCTACGACTATGAGGTCAAGCCCTTTTTCTGCTTTTAGTCTGCGGGAAAGTGCTTTCATTCGTACGATAGAGTTTCCCGGTTGGTCGTCAATATAAATTTTAGCTTTTGCTAACTTGTCCAGTGAGTCACGAAGTTGCGAAAATTCTCGGTCGGAAGAAAGCCGGCCGGTGCGCAAATTCCAAGCATTCACTCGGCTCTCGGCAGAGAGCATTCTGTCCACCAATTGCTGGGAAGACATTTCCAGAGAAAATATAACCACTGATTTTTCATGGATGACTGATGTCATGCGTGCGATATCTAGCGCAAGCGTGGTCTTACCCATACTTGGGCGAGCTGCGATAATAATCAAGTCGGACTTTTGTAAACCAGAGAGCATCAAATCCAAATCTTTAAATCCAGTTGGCAGTCCTCTCAGCATGCCTTTGTTTTCGTGTAGTTTTTCCAAGCGTTCATAAGCTTCCGGCAAGGCATCTTTTAAATTCACAAATTTTTGATTTTTTGGAGAGGAGACCACGCTAAAAATTTTCTTTTCAGCCATGTCGAGGATGTCGTCCATGTGGTCGTCGCCTTCTTCAAAGGCGAGTTCAGACACATAGTCAGCAGCTTCTATTAAACTCCTCAAGACATATTTTTTCTGCACTATGTCAGCATAGTGTTTTACGTTGGTGGAAGAGGGAACGACATTTACTATTTCCGCCAGATACTGATTGCCTCCGACTTGTTCAAGTAATTTTTGCTCTCCGAGCTTGGTAGAAAGAGAGAGCATATCTATCGGCTCATTTTTTACCGACAAATCAAGCATCGCTTGGAAAATTTTCTTATGCTTCTCAACATAAAAAGATTCTGATGTTATCATGTCTTCCACTTCATGCATTGCATCTTTACGGAGCATAATAGATCCCAAGACTGCTTGTTCGGATTCGATGCTCTGGGGAGGTATACGCAGATTGTTTTGTTTATTTTTTATGACTTTCGGCATAAATTTATTCTCTACTATGCTAACAGTGTTGTCAAAGATTTAAGTTGATAAGACTGTTACTAAAATGTTAATATAGCCATATGTCTAAAAAGGTATTTTTATCGGGGATTCAGCCTTCAGGAAAACCACATATTGGCAACTATTTTGGCATGATGAAGCAGTTATTGGGCCAGCCGGAAGATTATGAGGTCTATGTTTTGATAGTTGACTACCATGCAATGAAATCTGTTAGGGATTCGAAAGAAATGAAAGAAAATATTATAGCGGTTGTGCTGGATTATTTAGCCTTGGGTCTTGATCCAAACAAAGTTACTTTTTTTAAACAAAGCGATGTTTCAGAGCATACTGAGCTCTGCTGGATTTTCGACACTATCACCACTATGCCGTATTTGATGCGCGCCCATGCTTTTAAAGATGCAGAAGCCAAGAATAATTGCACGAGATACAGCTTTGAAATTCAACAACACTTACGGAGAAACTTTCAAACTACCCGAAGCCATGATTATGAAAGAAGTAGCAATAATTCCGGGCACAGACGGGCAGAAAATGTCTAAAAGTTATAACAACACTATTCCGCTTTTCGCCGAGTACGAGGAAATTAAAAAAGCGGTGATGAGCATAGTGACAGACTCTAGAGGCGGAGTGCCACAAAATGTTTTTGCTATACACAAACTATTTCGCAATGAAAATGAATTAAATAAAATTTATGCAGAAAAAGCCGGCAAGTACAAAGAGCTGAAAGAACTTCTTGTGGAAGATTTAGAGAAATTTATTGCCCCACTTAGAGAAAAGCGTAAAGAATTTGCCAAAGACATTCCAAAAGCACTTGCCATACTTAAAGCGGGGGGTGAAAAAGCCAAAAAAGTTGCTTCCGCCATATCTGGGAATAAAGAGTTTATAGACATCTTTTTAAAAGACATTCTTACGCCTAACGAATTTGAAACCTTGGCTCTACGGTGGCAGATAGTCAAGAAATTAAATAAGGGAGAAGACCATAGGTCTATAGTAGGGGATTTGGGTCTTGGAATGAGTACTGTTACTAGGGGGTCTCGCATGCTTCGCAACAAAAATGGTGGGTTCAATGTAATGTTGAAAAAGTTTGGCAAATAAAGCTTGCCCAGTATCGAGCTTCGCTCTATTTTGGGTTATCCACAGCCCTTATCTAAAAACTCTTGCTTTATATCTTTACCTATGCTACCATGCACTAGTGCATAGATGTAAGAGTGATGATGAGAAATAATATGAAAAATAACTTTCAAACAAATAAAATAGAGAAATTATCAAACAAAGCTTGGTGGGGCGCAAGTTTCGCTTTTGCGTCTATTTGTTGATTTCTTTTTCTACTTAACCAAGCAAGGAATCCACCAACCGGCGCAAAAATCGCTGGTTTTCTGGTTTTTGTGCTAGAAAAAATTGTTCTTCGAAAGGAAAATATATGACACAGGAAGAAAAAAATTCTTGCGAGCTTGTATCGCAAGAATTGGTTGGGACAGGACTACTTTCTCTGGAAAAGTTCAACGCTCTGTGCGAAAAACACGGCGTGGATCCGAAGCTTGTTAAGCTTTACAATATGGCGATTGCTTCGACGAAGTAACTAACTTTCCTAAAAGGAGGTGATCTGATATGTGGCCTGCCGCAGACGAAGTCTGGTCCTAAGGGCTAAGTAAATAGCGTCTAGCCCAACGCAAAAATTTGGAGGCGTCGCTTGTTATGCAAGTGGCGTCACCAAATACTATTTCATTTAAATTAAAATTAACACTTGCATTTTTGTGAGGGTTGGTTATACTAAAAAGGTGAATAAGAAAATACAAGCAAATAGTTATTATTTTTTCAGCTTTACTCAAAGTCTTAGAAGGCTGATATTTGCGCTGTAAAATCTCTCAACACAAAACTACAACTCAAAAATTAGCCCTCTAAAGGGGCTATTTTTTGTTCTTCGCCCAACAAAGGGCAGAAAGGAGGTAAAATGTTTTGTTTTTTTAACGGTCCATGGGATTACCCACTGGACAAAAAAAAGAAAAAGCGTCCCAAAAAATAGGGCGTAGAACGAGCAACACCGAAAGGAGAAATGTTGCTCGTTTTTTCATTTTATTCATGATAAAATGCTGTTACCATGAAAGACAGAATTTATATAAAAGATTTGAAAGGTAATGTGGGCAAGGAGGTAGTTATTGCCGGATGGGTGGATGTGCGGCGGGACCAAGGTAAAATGGTATTTTTCGATATGCGGGATGTGACAGGTAAGGTGCAGGCTATTGCCGTACCAAACAGAAAGGAGGTAATGGAAATTGCCGGGAAAATGAGACCTGAATGGGTTTTAAAAATTACCGGCATAGTCAACAAGCGTCCAGAGAAAAATATAAAAGCTGGAGTAGTAAACGGAAACGTTGAGCTTGAGGTAACAAATATTGAAGTACTTAGTCAGGCGACAGAATTGCCATTTGCTTTGGATGCCGAGCTTAATTTTGATACTTATCTCGACTATTTACCGCTGACACTGCGCACAGAACGCGCCAGAGATATTTTCACTATGCAAGCCACGATTCTTGATGCGTATCGAAAGTCTTTGCAGACTCAAAATTTTAGTGAATTTGAAGCTCCAGCAATAGTGGGAGGTGATGCCGAAGGCGGAGCGGCCGCCTTCAAGGTGGATTATTATTATGACCAGACTGCATATCTTGCCACCAGTCCCCAGTTTTATAAGCAAATTATGGTGGGACCGTTTGAACGCGCTTTTACTGTGGCAAAGATCTTTAGAGCTGAAAAAAGCGCCACAACACGACACTTAAGCGAAGCGACTTGCCTTGATTTCGAAATGGGCTTTATTGAGAATGAATTAGAACCCATGAAAGTTCTTGAAAATGCAATTCGCGATACTGTGAAAATAGTGGGAGAGTTGCATGGAGATATGTTTGCTCGTTTTAATACGACTGTGCCCGAAGTCCCAACCGAGATTCCCATTTTTACTCTTGCCGAAGCGCAAGCGTTAATAGCTAAAGAATTTAAAAGAACCATAGAAGATAGCAACGATATGTCCCCTGAAGACGAACGGCAGATTTGCGAGTATGCCAAGAAAAATCTTAAGTCTGATTTTGTATTTATCACTAGATTCCCAACAAAAAAGCGCGCCTTCTATACTTACGAGGAACCGTCAGAAACTCCATATTCCAGAGGTTTTGATTTGCTTTTCCGAGGACTGGAAATAAACAGTGGAGCGCAACGCATACACAATTATGAGGACCTTGTAAGACGCATCATAGAGCGAGGAATGAATCCTGAAAAGTTTTCATATTATTTGCAGACTTTTAAATACGGCATGCCTCCGCACGGGGGATCATCAACAGGCTTGGAGCGTTTCACGGCGCGAATGTTGGAACTGCCGAATGTAAAAGAAGCAACGGCTTTCCCTCGCGACATGAATCGCATTGACATAAGACTTTCAGAATAAATTTATAATGCTCTATAATATTTCTGGTAAGGTTATCAAAGGGGATGGATATGGTAGAAAAATTGGTTTTCCTACCGTAAATTTAGCAAGAGACTTCAGCAAAGAGAAAGAATTTCCACCAGATGGAGTATATGCTGGAACTGCATTACTGGATAGTGTAGAATACAGAGCAGGAATTGTAATAGGTCCACTGGATAAAGTTGAAGCACATTTAATAGGCTACGCCGGAGATGCTTACGGGAAAGAAGTAACTTTGCAAATAAAAAAATTTATAAGAGATTATAAAAAATTTAACACAGAGCAGGAATTGATTATTCAAATAAAAAAAGATATGGAATTATGTTAAAAAATTACTCGGGCCCTGTTTTTATTATCGTCGCTGCATTTCTTTGGGCATTTGACGGGCTGATTCGTCAGCATTTGTATTCTCTGCCGCCCATAACCATAATATTCTTCGAGCATCTCTTTGGGCTTATAATACTGTTTCCTTTTGTTTATAAATATGTTTTAAAAACACAGCTTACTAAACGGGATTGGTGGCTTTTGGTTTTGATATCAGTTTTAAGCGGGCTTTTCGGGACTTTGTGGTTTACCACAGCCCTTGGCAAAGTACATTTTATTTCTATATCAGTAGTATTTCTTTTGCAAAAACTTCAGCCTATATTTGCCATCACTACTGCCAGAATCTTTTTGAAAGAAAAGTTGGATAGTAAATACATAAAGTGGGCGGTGTTGGCCATAGTTTCTGCATATTTTGTCACTTTCCCAAATGGAGTTGTGAATCTAGAGACTGGCGAGGGGACTATTATCGCTGCCTTGTATGCCCTCGGCGCAGCTTTTGCTTGGGGTTCATCCACCACATTTTCTAAAATGCTTTTAACCAAAGTGGATGCCAAGGTCAGCACTTTCTTCAGATTTTTTATTACGGTACTTATAGCTTTTCCAATATTGATTTTATTTGGTCATGGAGGAAGCCTGCTCTCGCCAACTACTTCACAATTTGGATTTTTGGCCCTTATAGCTATCTCCACTGGCATGGTGGCACTACTTATATACTATAAAGGCCTAGCAAAGACTCCAGTGCATATCTCTACCATACTTGAGCTTACTTTCCCATTTATCGCTATTTTTCTAGATATGACCATAAACGGCACTTCACTTGCATTTTCACAATGGGTAGGGGCTATCGTCCTTGTCTTTTCTATTTATCAAATCGCTAGATTGCGAGAACATTCATAAAAAGAAATTAGGAGCAAGATTTTTACCGGTACGGATTTTTTGAAGCTTAAAAAATCCTGAAGTTCTCGGCTCGTCAGCCTCAAAACCCCTCAAAAACCTTCTCCCAATTTCTTTTTAACTTGTATAGCGAAACTCGTCGCAGGCGCACTTTTTAGAAAGCCTTGCGCAGGAAATTAGAAAATAAAGAAAGTATTCTTTCTGTTATTTTCTTGATTGACGAGCAGTTCGCTAGCAAAGCTTTGCTAGATAGATTGCTTTATAAAAAGTTGTGCCAAGGAAGAGTTTTGCTGTTCAATAGCGTTTGTCACAAAAAGGTGAGTACAGCCATTTTTTAATATTTTCTCGGCGATTTTTTCGCCAGCGAAAACTCCATGTGTCGTGCCTACTATTATTTTCTTTGCTCCCCGGGACTTTAAGTGTTCTATGGCCCGTATTATCGTGCCGCCGGTAGATATGATGTCGTCCAAGATGCAGACATTTTTGCCACGCACAGGCACTTCTCCTTCCATTTTATGTATACGAGCATGAATCTGATTTTTTGTTGCCTTGCTTTCATGGCGTACCTTTTTCAAAGAATGTCCTTGCGCACTTTCGGTAAAGTATGATGCACCTTCATCTGGAGAAATAACAACAAATTTCTCTTTGCCGAAATATTTTTTTGCATGAGCCAGAAGTTGTTTGCCCGCAGATATATTTTCTATCGATAGTCCTGCCCGAGAAAATTTTCCGGGACGGGATAAAAAATGACAATCATAAGTAATTAATTTCTTCACTCCAAAGTTTCTTAAAAGCTCACAGAGTACATCTGCACTTACTGCCTCACCGATTTTATTTTCTCTATCTTGCCTAGCGTAAGGGAGATAAGGTACAAAAAGCTCTATGTATTTTGTTTCCTTTTTTACGCGAGACAAAATGAGCATGCTTGATTATAATGTTGGATTTCCCAAAGTCGGTGGCATATGGGGTGATTAATTTCATGCTAGAATAGTACCATGGATTTATTAAAGAAAAAATGTGTGCCGTGTGAGGGCAGGGGAATAAAACCTTTTGATAGGGCTGAAGCGCAAGACTATGTGGATGAGTCTCACGGCTGGACCCTAAGTGAAGATGCAAAGGAAATTTCCAAAGAATATAAGTTCCAAGATTTTATCGGAGCAATAAACTTCGTAAATAAAGTAGCCGACATTGCCGAAATGGAAGGCCACCATCCGGACATCCAAGTACACTATAACAAAGTTCTCCTAGAACTCTCTACTCACGCCATCGGCGGCCTCTCCGAAAATGATTTCATCGTAGCTACCAAAGTGGACGCGCATAATAGGTTTTAGCTAGGGAACTTGCTTTTGAAGACGAGGTCGGAGAGGGGCTTTCTGTCGCTTGGATTTTCGCGGGCGCGCAGAGGCTCGGGCAAATCTGCGACATTGCCATGTTTGCCGACGGCTATCATCATCTCAACGGTGTAGTTTTCTGGGATGCCAAGCTTTTCTTTGGCCAGAGCGTAATCAAAACCTTCCATGCCATGCGCTACGAGGTTCATAGTGGATGCCTGTAAAGCGAAGTTTTCCCATGCGGCACCGGTGTCGAATGAATGAGTGCGAGACACTGTGCCTTTATAATGTAGGTCATGTGAAATGGTCACAACAAGAGCGCTTGCATTTTTGCACCAGTCTTGGTTGAAGGGGATTAAGAGTGAAAACAAAACATCAAACTCCGGCGTGCCACGCATAGCATATATGAACCTCCATGGCTGCATGTTGCTAGCTGAAGGCGCCCAACGCGCAGCCTCAAAGAGGGTCATAAGCTCTTCCTCACTTATACTTTCCCCCGACATTGCTCGTGGCGAATACCTCTCCAAAAATATGTCATCTATCTCGTATTCCGTTTTTCTTCCGTTCACAGTTTTCATCTATTTGTGATATTTTCTGTATTGGGTTTATTTTGATTTAGTTCATTTATTTTATTTTGACTTATTAAATTCAGCCAACTAAAAATAATAAGGGTTATTATTGCGAAAGGAAGAGAAGTCAGCACAACATAGGTAGTTATTTTTGCACGAAATCTATATTTTTTTATTTTATCATCTGTATCTATTTTTTTATTAAAATCACCATCGTAAGGAAATCCATGTGCTCTTTCTTCGTTTACTAATTGAAAGCTTCTCTCTGCTATTTTAGCTGTCACAAAGTGTGCTAAAAAATTAAAAGTTATAGGTAGGAATAAAAAACACCAAGAAATTAATAAAAAATAAGAGTGAGTAATATAATTTTTTAAATACCCTATAAGACTTATTGTAAGTACAAATGATCCAGTACTTAAAACAAATATTATGTTATTCATTGAACGATAAGCCGTGTTACCTAGCTCTGTTTGTCGTTCTTGATTTATATCAGAAACCTGTATTAAATGATCTTTTCTTTCTTTATCCATATTACATTATTATATACTAAGTTTACTCCAAAAACCCTTCAATTTTCTTACCGTCTCTTTTGAGCCAAAGGGTGTTGCCTTCGAGGCGTTCGAGGACTTGCTGGATGGCGCGCTTGGCGCCCGGAGCGTCGTGAGTGGCAAAGAACTCTTTAAATGATTTCAAATGTTTTTCTTCAGCGCTGCCGGAAATAGCTTTTATAAGTCTCGCAAGTGTATGCCCGCCGTCGCCATAACGCGAGACGAGAATTTTCCAATTTAATTTAATGCATTTAAGCCAAATGTCACGGCCCTCGGGATTGGCTCCTATGGAGGAGAGGATGCCTACAGTGTCTTGGGTGCGGACATGTTTCGACATTGCGAATTCGCAAGTAAGCTTTAGAATTTTTGGGTCAGAGAAGTCTCCCAGCACTCCGCCTATTCTATTCTTCTCTTCATGTAATGTTTCTTTTTTATATTTTTCAATAAATATTTTATATTCTTTCATGCCACCACTGGATGCGACAACTGAATATACAGCTCCGCGAATGTCCGGATTTATTTTTCCAGTTTTAAACATTGCTCTTGCTTTGTTTATTATTCCTGTGTGCCCGGAGCGTCCTAAACGAGAAATACAAAGGGAGCGAAGCAATGTGTCGGTATGCATTTCATTTTTTCTAGGACTCCATCCCAAGCGTTTCATGGTGGGGGAGAAAAGGTCGAGAATAAGTTTATCCAAATTACTTTTTGTGGGTCGAAGATGCCGAGCTTGTCGAGGTACTATCAATTGTTCAAGTCGCGCAAGGCCGAGAGCAATTTCAAGCCAAACAGTGTAATTGTCTTCCCCGCCTGCAACAGCTTTGCCGTAGGCATTGCGGGCAGGATTTTTATATGCAGATAAAAATTCTAATGCATCAGTAGTGGGTATAGTGCCAGCCTCCGAGAGAGCAAAGAGGTCGCGAATAACGCCGAGCCTGTCGCGAGGTGACAAAATCTTTCTCTCTTTTTAAGGGGTTTGGCGAGCGACGGCGAGCCAATTTCAGGATTTTTCAAGCTTCGAAAAATCCGTACCGGCAAAAAGTTTGATTTTTGAGAACTCTGATACTGCACATTCGATGAATTATGTAAGGGCACTTGCCAGATAGTTTTATCTTTTGATTTTTTCTTTGAAATAGGGCTAGCGAAAAATCTTTCTTGCGAAAGAGCAAGTTTACCGTTTTTGATTTCAGCTTTGACGACAGGGTAGCCGGGTTTGCTGGTCCAATTGCGCATCATTTTTGCGACAGGCTTGCCGGAAACTTTTTCAAACGCTTGCCATAGGTGAAGCGTTTCGGTATTTTTATAACTGTGCTTTTTCAGATAGTGATGCAGGCCGGCTCGGAAATCTTTTTCTCCCAAGTAGCTCGCCAGCATGCGAATGACTGATGCGCCTTTGGCATACGAGACTTCATCAAATATTTCTCCTATTTCATCCGGATGATGCACGGGTATCTCTATCGGATGTGTATTTAGTAGAGCATCCAAGTGCAATGCTCTACCGAGGTCGTTGGTAGAGAATTGTGTCCAAATGTCCCACTTTGGGAAAAGTTTGTCCACGGCGAGGTATTCTATATATGTAGCGAAGCCTTCATTGAGCCATAAGTGTGTCCACCATTCCATAGTTACAAGGTTGCCGAACCATTGATGGGCGAGCTCGTGGGCTATCACGAGCGCCACCCATTGTTTGTTGGAAACAGAAGAATGGTTTTCATCCACCAAGAGCGCGCTTTCGCGATAGGTAACGGCACCCCAGTTCTCCATGGCTCCGGACTGGAAGTCTGGTATAGCTATCATGTCTAAAGTATTCAGAGGATATTTTATATCAAAATATTTTTCATAAAATTCCAGAGTTTTCACTGCGCAGTCGAGCGCGAAGCCTGCCTGATGTTTTTTGCCGTGGGTGGTGTAGACGCGCACTTGCACTCCAGTCTTTGTTTTCTTTTCAATATATTCGAAATCACCAACAATGAAGGCGAGGAGGTAAGTAGACATCTTGGGTGTAGGGTGGAACCGAATGACTTCAAAACCACTTTCATGTTCTTCTACTGACTTTGGCAAGGTATTGGAAATAGCGGTTTTGCCTTTTGGCACTACAAGAGAGACATGGAATACTGCTTTCTGCGCCGGCTCGTCAAAACAGGGAAAAGCTCTTCGCGCATCGGTGGCTTCGAACTGCGTGGTGGCCATGTGGTGCTCTTTGCCATCTATGTAGTAGCGACTGCGATAAAATCCACGCATTTTGTCATTCAGTATGCCTTTGAATACTATGGTCAATTTATTTTTTCCGGCAGGAATATTTTCTGGGAAAGTGAAAGTTGCTGTCTCTGATTTTTCATCATAAGAAATTTTACCCCACATGTCAGACATGTGGGCAGTCTCGATTTCCAGCTCTTTAGAATGGAGAGTTAATGTCTTTGTCTTTTTTAAAATAGAGAGGGTAATGGTTTCAACTCCTTCAAAAGTGAAATTTTTCAAATCAGGACGTATCTTGAGGTCGTACTCTATCGGTATGACATTTTTCGAAAGGCGAACGGTCTGTTTCATTTAGTCAGTATATCTTTTTTCGTTAAAAATGCTAATATATAAGCGTGGAAAGCAAAACTTATCAAATAAAAACAGGAAATTTCGAGGGGCCGTTTGGGCTACTTTTGGACTTAGTGGAAAAGCGCAAACTTTTCATAAATGATGTGTCTCTGGCCTCTGTTACTGAAGACTATTTGCAGTACATGAATAAGCTAGGGGGCTTAAGCCCGGGAGAGGTTGCGAGCTTCATATTGGTGGCATCCACGCTTATTTTAATAAAGTCGAAGTCACTTTTGCCGAATTTAAATCTGACAACAGAAGAAGAGGGCGACATAAAGAATCTGGAAGAAAGGCTTCGCCTTTATGAGCTTTTCATGAAACTCGGAGGTAATATAAAAAATAATTTCGGTAAGAAAATAATCTTTGCCCCACAAGAAAGAAAAAGTGAGGTGCTGATATTTTTGCCGGACGAACAGATAACCAAAAAGAGCATGATGACTTTCGCGCAGGATGTCCTCGGCGCTATGCCGAAAAAAGTATTCTTGCCCGAAGTGGAAGTGAAAAAAGTCATCAGCATCGAAGAGATGATAGATAAACTAACAGACAGAATAAAAAATTCGCTCAAATTAAATTTCAAAGATCTCAACGGCAAAGTCTCGAACCGCGAGGAGAAAGTGGTGGTCATCGTCGGGTTCTTGGCGATGCTCGAGCTTGTAAGGCAAGGAATTATGGATGCAGTGCAAGAGAATGATGGCGCAGACATTATTATGGAGAGAATAGAAATTACTGAAATTCATGATTAATTTAGAAAATAAAATCGAAGCAATATTATTCTGGAAAGGAGAGCCAATGTCACGCAAAAAGTTGGCAGAGATTTTGAAAGTGGGACAAAC